>UPTN01000004.1_pt1 | contig 148747 bp, 126 predicted proteins | sample 2160111 | NCBI WGS metagenome assembly UPTN01 (sample SAMN06265058, study PRJEB28932) | marine metagenome | isolation source: Columbia River Estuary | place: USA:Columbia River Estuary, USA | collected 2014-05-05
AGTGGGCATGTGAACACTTGCCCGGCAGACAGGTGAAACGCCTGTTACCCACCGCCACCCCTTTGCAGTAGTCGTTGCAGGATATTCCTGCAGCGTCTGCCTGCTCTTGCCGAATTCCACTATTTAGCCTGTCCCCAACCTGAGCGATGCCGGTAAAGCACCACTGATAATGTGGTTTTTACGGCGACTGCTATAATTAACCAGCGCACTAACTTCTCAATTGAGACTGTATGGGCGCTTTTTTTATTACATTGCCAAGTGATGCCAATGCTTTTTCATTCGAGATGTAAAACGGGCGGGAACACGCTGTAGTGCTTTTTTAATCCTTGCTAAAAGGTGCCCGGAATCAGCAGATTATGAGGTGCGCCGTATAGGTTTTTTGCTACGTTTTCTATCCGGTTGAATGTGGTCAAGCGTACAGTCGCGAGCACTTTACGCTATTGCGAAAGCGTGGTGGCTTAATACCAAAAGTACTGTTTAAGCCTGATGTTTTAATTTGAAACTGCATTCTTGCGAATGCGGTGAGGGGAGGATTTTAAGGTTGCTATTCGCCACTTGGCGAAAGTACTAAAGAAAAATCACCAGTAATGTTGCAAAACGAGAGGGCAGGTATGTCGAAGGTAACTGGGGCGACACGGTTTATTGCTTTTTTTAGTCAACTTAAAGAGCGCAAGGTGCTGCGCGTCGCGGTGGCTTATATCGTGGTCGCCTGGATGGTAGTACAGGTCGGCGAAGTTATCTTTGGGGCCTTAAAGCTGCCCGAATGGTCACAGAGTCTGTTGGTCGTCATCTGCATGCTGGGGTTCCCCATTGCACTGGTGCTTGCCTGGGCTTACGAGGTGACCCCGGAAGGCCTCGTTCATGACCTTGATGGCCGTTCTGGACATGAAGTACCTATTTCAAGTTCACAGCATGTTCCGGTCGCTGTTGCTCAACGGCCAAGATCGTCGATTGCGGTATTGCCGTTTGAGGACATGAGCTGTGATCAGGACCAAATGTATTTTTGCGAAGGTGTCGCGGAAGAAATCCTTTGTGCTTTGAATGATGTTGAGGGCTTGCGTGTTGCGGCCCGCGTGGCTTCGTTTCAGTTTGGCAGTAAGAGCGCGGACATTGTTGAAATTGGCAGAAAGCTCAATGTTTCCGTCGTGCTCGAAGGTAGTCTGCGCAAAAGCAATGACCAGATCAGGATCACCATCCAGCTCATTGATGTTCACGATGGTTACCAGTTTTGGGCAGGGCAATATACGCACGACTTACAGGGTGTTTTTGAAATACAGGAACAGATCGCAACGGCGGTGGTGAGGGCGATGCGCTTATCGATAGGGGAGAGCGCACTGACCAGGCCGATGACAAAAAATACCGAAGCCTATGATTTATATTTGAAGGGCAATAGTTATTTTAAACGCCCTGACAAACAGAATATTTTGTACGCGCGTCGCCTGTTTGAGCGTGCCGTAGAAGTTGACCCCAACTTCGGCCGCGCCTGGGCCAATCTGGCTTCAACCTACGCTTATGATTACCTTTTCTCGAGGCCGGACGATAACCTCAGGCAGCAGGCTATGAACATTAGCGAGAAAGCGCTGCGGTTGTCGCCAGGTGTCCCCCAGGTTCATGTGGCCAGAGGTATCAGTTACTCTATTTTTGAAAACTACAAACAGGCTGATCTGGAGTTTGATGTTGCTGTTGGCCTTGATCCCGATTCATTTAGCGCATGGTTTACGTGGGCACGCAGCAAAACCTACGAGGGTGACTTCGAAAAAGCGGCGGCGTTTTACCAAAAAGCATCCGAGGCCAGACCGGGTGACTTTCAAAGTGTCTTGTTACAAATGAGTTTATTGACCGATTTTGGCGATGCCGTCGGCGCAAAAGAAAAGGCAGAAGAAGGTCTGCAAAAGGCCAAAGAGTACCTTGAGGCGAACCCGGATGACTATCGTGCCTGGAACATGGGTGCGTTCGCGCAGCAATACCTAGGAAAAAAAGAAAAAGCGAAAAAGTGGATGGACACCTCGTTGGCTAATTCACCGCGTAGTTCGTTGTTGAGCTACAACGCTGCCAGTTTTTTTATGATAACAGGCGAAAAGGACAAGGCAATGCGCTACCTTTCGGAAGCCGCTGATTCCGGCTGTCTCAACCTCAGTTGGCTGGCAAGGGATTCAAGTTTTAATTCTGTTCGTGATGACCCCGTGTTTAAAGACATTGTTGAGCGGTTCCGGGGTGTCAGTTAGAAAAGACCTCCGCTTTTTCTGGATCGTTGGTGGGGTTGAGCCAAATCAGGCTCTGCTCCCGCCATAGCCTGTCTGACGCAAAAGATGGTCATCTGCCAAATCATCGCACCACAATGACCTCCCCTGCTGATAGAATTCACAGCTATGCAAACCTCGCCTCAACAGCCCATTTTAAAGGTCGCTTTACCCGTGCCTTTAAGACAGGTTTTTGACTATTTACCACTCGAAAATGGTATTACGCCGCTAAAAGGCATGCGGGTTGTAGTGCCGTTCGGGCGACGCAAACTGGCCGGTGTCATTGTGGGGGTCGCGGGTGGCAGTGAGTTGCCTCTGGAGAAGCTTGCCAGGGTGGTTGCTTATCCTGATGACGGGCAGGTGGTTTTGACCCGCGAAACGCTGGGCCTGCTTGAGTGGTGTTGGCGTTATTACAAACATGCCCCTGGCGAAGTGGTCTTTAACGCGTTGCCGCCGTTGCTTAGAAAAGCAGAAGGGGTGATCCCGCCCTTGCCGGTACAGTACAGCCTGACCACGACAGGCGCCGAGCGCTTGCTGGAACCACCCGGCCGTATCAAAGCCCAGTTGCGTTTGCTTGAGCAGATGAGCCAGGGGCCGGTGGGAGAAACCGTGTTACGCGCCGTTTCGCCGGGCTGGCGTAAAACGCTGGCGAAGTTACTGGAGCAGCAATGGGCTGTCGTGGAAACCCGGCAGCGGCCAACGATGAAAGTGATCCCCGGGCCATCGCTGCTGGATGAGCAGGTCGCGGCGGTTGAGGCCATTGGGCAAAGTCTTGGCGGTTTTCATTGTCACTTGCTTGACGGTATTACCGGCAGTGGCAAAACCGAGGTCTATTTACAGACTTTGGAGACAGTACTGGCCGGTGGCGGTCAGGCATTGTTGCTGGTCCCTGAAATCGGACTCACGCCCCAATTGTTGAATCGCTTCCATAAGCGCCTTGGCTTTGAGCCGGTGGTCACACACTCGGGTCTCAGTGAGACGCAGCGTCTGCAGGCATGGGAGTTGGCCCGCAGCGGTATGGCTCGACTGGTTATCGGTACGCGCTCGGCATTGTTTCTTCCCATGCCCGAATTGCAGTTGATGATTCTGGATGAGGAGCATGATGCCTCTTTCAAACAGCAGGATGGTTTCCGGTATTCAACCCGCGACGTGGCGGTTAAGCGCGCCGCGGGACTGAAAATACCGGTGGTGTTGGGAACCGCTACCCCGTCAATCGAGACATTCAACAATGCGGCGAGCGGCCGCTACACCTGGCACCGTCTCAGAAAAAGGGCAACGGGTGCGCTGCAACCGCGCTGGCGGGTACTGGACTTGATACACCAGACCATGACCGGGGGAATTTCCGCGGTAGCAATGGATGCCATTGGCAAGACACTGGACAAAGGTGAGCAGGTATTGGTGTTTTTGAACCGCCGGGGCTATGCGCCGGTGCTGCTGTGCCATGAGTGCGGATGGCACGCTGCCTGTACGCGCTGTGATGCAAACCTGACCTGGCACAAGGCCACGCACCGCTTGTTATGCCATCACTGCGATAGCGGCATGCGGGTACCGGTAATGTGCCCGGAATGCGGTGCCGATGCTTTGCAGGGCGCGGGGGAAGGCACGGAACAACTTGAGCAAATGCTGGGCAAGGCCTTTCCCGAGACCCCCTTGTTACGGTTTGACCGTGACGCGGTGCGTAAAAAAGGTGAGTTCGACCGGCTTTCCGAACAGGTTAAAACGGGCCAATCCTGTTTGCTGGTAGGCACACAAATGCTGGCCAAGGGTCACCACTTTCCAAAGGTGACGCTGGTGGTTATTGTTAATCTCGATCAAGCGCTTTACAGTGCGGATTTCCGCGCCCTGGAGCGCATGGGACAGCTCATGGTGCAGGTTGCGGGTCGCGCGGGCCGCGACCAACTGCCGGGCGAAGTCATATTGCAAACACACTACCCGCAGCACGAATCTTTACTTACGTTGCTGAGCTCCGGTTATGAAGCTTTTGCACGTGATATTTGCGCGGACAGAAAGGCGGCTTGCCTGCCGCCGTTCGGTTATCAGGCGTTATTGCGCGCGGACGCGCATGATAAAAGCGATGTGAAAAGTTTTCTGGAGCAGGCAAAACAGGTGTTTCCAAACGGGGAGGCACAGGTTTATGGGCCTTTCCCGGCCATGATGGAACGTCGAAGCGGTCGAACCCGGTGGTACCTGTTGGCGCAGGCGGACAAACGTTCGGTTTTGCATCGGCAACTTGATGTGTGGGTGGCGCAAATTCAACAACTTGCCGGCGCGCGTAAAGTGCGTTGGTCAGTCGATGTAGACCCACAGGATTATTGACATAAACGAATGGTAAAGAACGCGGTCATAAAGCATTAGTGACCAATGACACTGCTGCGGCAATGGTCGTTCGCGAGATCATTTGAGGTTGAAAAAGCACCGCGCAGAACTTATAAATCAAACAGCTCCGTTATGGGAGCGGCAACAACAGGTTTAAGCAATGGAATCAGTCGAAGAAACACCACAGACAACAACGCAGCAACACCCGGAACTGGCGGCGTTTCGTGAGCTTTCAAAGGTGGCCAATGAGCTTATTATTGGTCAGCAACGGTTGATGGAGCGTCTGGTGATGGCCTTGCTTTGCAATGGTCATTTATTGGTCGAGGGCGCACCCGGTCTTGCCAAGACAACGGCCATCAAGGTGCTGGCAGAACGTATTGAAGGCGATTTTCACCGCATTCAGTTTACCCCGGATCTGTTGCCGGCGGACTTGACCGGCACCGAGATATACCGGCCTCAAGAGGGTGTGTTCGAGTTCCAGCAAGGGCCTATTTTCCATAACATGATCCTGGCCGATGAAGTTAACCGCGCACCGGCCAAGGTGCAGTCTGCAATGCTCGAAGCAATGGGTGAGCATCAGGTCACTGTGGGTCGGGTTACCTACCCGATGCCGCCGCTGTTTCTGGTGATGGCAACGCAAAACCCAATCGAACAGGAAGGCACTTACCCATTGCCCGAAGCTCAGTTGGACCGGTTCCTGATGCATGTGTCTATCGGCTACCCCGATGCCCAGGCAGAGCTTGATATTCTTGAGCTGGCCCGCGGCCAGGCACGTGACGAACTGGGTAAAAAACCCGAGCCTGAAACACTGGTAACCCAGGCACAGGTTTTTGCCGCGCAAAGACAGGTGTTGGATTTGCACATGGCGCCGGCATTGCAGGAATACATCGTGCAGTTGGTGTTGGCAACCCGTGACCCGGGCAAATGGGATGAAGAGTTGGGCCGCCTGGTGAGTTATGGCGCAAGCCCGAGGGCCACAATTGCACTCGACCGTTGTGCGCGTGCGCGTGCATGGCTTGATGGACGTGATTTTGTGTCACCTGATGATATCCACGCGGTGATTCACGAAGTGATGCGCCATCGCGTGTTGTTGTCGTACGAGGCGGAAGCCGACGGCGTTACCGTTGACGAGCTGGTCAACCGCTTACTGGACCTGGTTCCTGTGCCATGACAAAAGTCTGGCGCGCGCGCCTGTTTGTCGCAAACCCGCCTGAATCCGCCGCGGAGGGTGCCGTGTGAGGTCACAAAGCCCTGCTGCTGCGGAATCTGGCGACGGCATTCATTTAAGCGCTGCCGAATTGATAGCCCTGAAGCCTCGCTGTAATGCACTCAGCTTGCCGATGAACCGGCCAGCAGCATCTTCGCTGGCGGGTGCTTATCGCTCGCGTTTTCGGGGCCGCGGGGTCGACTTTGTGGAGTCTCGCAACTACCTGCCCGGCGATGACATTCGCAATATGGACTGGCGTGTAACGGCGCGTACAGGCAAACCCCATACCAAGATTTTTCAAGAGGAGCGGGAGCGTCCTGTGTTGGTCGTGGTTGACGCGAGTCCGAGTCTTTACTTTGGAACCCGTACCCGGCTTAAGTCTGTTGCCGCGGGATATATGGCGGCAGCAATCGCGTGGGCTTCGGTGCGGCGCGGCGATCGTATCGGCGCATTTTTGTTCGCGCCGGAGGGTCATCGTGAATTGCGCCCAACCGGTGGACGACGAGGTGCGATGCGTGTGATTCAGGGGTTGGTCGACTGGTTGAACCCAGGCGGTGGGCAGCAACACCAGGAACCGCTTTCCGTTTCACTCGAGCGTGTTCGTCATACTGTGCGGCCTGGCAGTCTGATTATTATTATCAGTGATTTTTTCAATCTGGATGAACAGTGCCATCAGCACCTGTCGCGATTGCGCCAGCACAACGATGTGATTGGCTGTCAGGTTATGGATCCTGCGGAGAGTTTTCTACCTGCCGGCAGGTTTCCAATTTCCGATGGTCAGCACAGTGCCATGCTTGATACTTACCAACAAAAAGCGCGGCGGCAATTTGACCTGATGAGCCAGAAGCATGGTGAGTTGCCACGGCGTATGTTTCAACGGCATAAATGCGGCTGGATGGTGTTAAAAACGACTGACGATCCGGTCGACGTGCTGGGCCGCGAATTACGTATGTTGGTTGGGCGCGGCGTATGAACCCGGACCTTCTGTCACAGTTGCGTGATATTCATGCCGCGGCACCGGTGTCTTGGTGGCCGCCCGCGCCGGGTTGGTGGGTTCTGGGCTTGTTGCTATTGGCTGCGTTGGTATGGCTGGGCCGTCGTGTGCTTGCACGATACCGGGTGCGGCAGCGCCGCAAGCAAATGTTGGCCTGGGTTGATCACCTCAATGTGTTCATTGATCCCGGTGTCGATCCGCAGGGCTACTTGTCCACAATAAATCGCATATTCAAACTGGTTGCGCTACGCGCTTTTCCTGAGCGTGACTGCGCGGCACTCAGCGGCCAGGATTGGGCTGATTTTCTGATTGCGCAAATGAAGAACTTGCCATCGGCAGAGGCGCTCATGGTGCTGGCTTCAGGTCCTTATGATCCCGCGCCAAAGTTCGATGCTCAGGTGATGAGTGAGTTAGCACGTGTTTGGATTCGTAAACATGGGTGAAGGAACTCTCAGCTCCGGTTTCGCCATCGTCTGGCCCTGGCTGTTGCTACTGGCGCCTTTGCCGTGGTTGCTGCGTTTCCTGATGCCAGTATCGTCATCCAGCGATATGCAGGCTTTGCGCGTACCCTGGTTTTCGGCAGTGGCCGGCGGCAAGGCGGGTTGGATGCGTCGACCCTGGCTGGCACTGATTGCTACCCTCGTTTGGCTATTATTGCTATTCGCCGCGGCACGACCGCAATGGGTTGGTGAAATTGAGAGTCTGCCCGTGAGTGGCCGGGATTTGCTGCTGGCGGTAGATATTTCCGGCAGCATGGATACGCAGGATATGGTGCTGAACAAAACTGCGGTGAACCGCCTCAAGGTGGTCAAGAAAGTCGCGGGCGAGTTTATTCAGCGTCGTCGGGGTGACCGTGTCGGCTTGGTCCTGTTTGGCAGTCGGGCATACCTGCAGACGCCGCTCACCTTCGATACCGAAACAACGGCGACCTTGCTGGACGAGTCGGAGATCGGTCTGGCCGGGCGGGAAACCGCCATCGGTGATGCGATTGGTCTTGCGGTCAAGCGGTTACGTGATGATGCCGCATCAGACCGTGTATTGGTGTTGCTAACCGATGGAGCCAACACCGCTGGTGAAGTACAGCCGCTTCAAGCGGCCGAATTTGCCGCCCGGGACGGCCTTACGGTTTACACCGTGGGTGTTGGTGCTGATGAAATGATGGTGCAGGATTTTTTTGGGAGTCGTGTCGTCAATCCGTCTGCGGATCTTGATGAAGAGACCTTGCGTGTCATTGCCGAACAAACCGGAGGCCGGTATTTCCGGGCTCGTGATGCCAAGGGGCTGGAAAAGATATACGAAATTCTGGATGAGCTTGAGCCGGTTGAAAGTGACGTTGAAATCATTCGTCCTGTGGATGAATTGTTCTATTGGCCGCTAGGTGTTGCCTACATGCTTGCCTTGCTGGCCGCTCTTTTTTCCATTCGACCGTTTAGTTTTAGGCGGGTAGCACCATGATGGACTGGCTGCCTCTGCACTTTATTCGTCCACTTTGGCTGGCCACGTTGCCGTTGGCCGTCATCGTGCCATTGTTGTGGCGCCATTTACGGCGTCCATCAGGTGACTGGAGCAAAGTTTGCGATACGCACCTGCTGCGCTGGTTAAGTGTCGGAGATGCCGCTGCGAAGCCATCGCGCTTTGCCCCATGGTTGGCCGGGTTGGCGTGGTTGCTAGCGGCAGTCGCATTGGCCGGTCCCAGTTGGCAAAAATTACCTGACAGCTCCTTTACTTCACGTGACGCGCGCGTGCTGGTGCTGGATTTGTCATTGTCCATGCTGGCCGAAGACCTGAAGCCCAACCGGCTGACCCAGGCACGTTTCAAGCTGTCCGATATGCTGGATGATTCGCTTGAAGGCCAGACCGGGTTGGTGTCATTTGCCGGCGACGCGTTTATTGTTTCCCCGCTCACCAGTGATACCAATACCATCGGCAACATGCTGCCGGCGCTGCGTCCGGATGTATTGCCAGTGTTTGGCAGCCGTCCCGACCGGGCGTTGGAGCTGGCCGCTGAGCTATTAAAGCGCTCCGGCATGGCGCGTGGTGAAATTCTTCTGATAGCCGATAGTGCCAGTCGTGCGGCGATTGATGTCGCGGAAGACCTTGCCAGCCAGGGTATATTTACGTCGGTGCTGGCGGTCGGCACGGTGCAGGGTGCACCGATACCCAGCGGCGACGGGTTTGTGAGTGACAGTAATGGCAATATTGTAGTCTCAAGGCTGGAACGTGACGCCTTACGTGCTGTTGCCAGTGCCGGTCGCGGGAAGTATTCCGAACTGACTGCGGGCAGCACAACCACTTCACCCTGGGCCGCCGTCAAAGGCGATGAGTTCGCCCGCAAAGACGATGCTTTGGGTGAGCGCTGGAAAGATGCAGGGCCATGGCTGGCTTTAATCCTGTTGCCATTGGTGGCCTTCAGTTTTCGCCGGGGTGTGTTGTTTGTACTACCGCTGCTTATCGTGCCGGGCTTGTTACTGAGTACCGAAGCCAACGCCGGTTTGTGGGACGACCTTTGGGCGCGCAAAGATCAACAAGCGCAGACGGCTCTTGGGCAGGAACGCGCGGCCGATGCCGCAGCACTTGCGCGCGACCCCGCCATTGCCGGCGAGGCGCTTTATCGCAGTGGCGATTTTGTCCGCGCAGGACAATCCTGGGCACAACTGAATGAAGCGGACAGCCACTACAATCGCGGCAATTCACTGGCCCAGGCGGGCGATTTTGAAGCCGCTATTGCTGCCTATGAAGCGGCCCTGGCTCTTGAGCCCGAAATGGAAGACGCCGCATTCAACCTCGAACTTGCCAAGCAGATGCAACAGGAAAAAGAGCAGCAGCAACAAGAGCAGGAAAACCAGGAGGGCGAATCTTCTGATGAGCAAACCGATGATGAGTCTGATCAGGGCGAACAAGGCGAGGACACCTCTGAAAACCAGCAGGAAGGTGAGCAGGGTGATGAGGAGTCCGACGAGCAAAAAGAAGGTGAGGAAGAAGGTGAACCTACGGAGTCTCAAATGGAGCAAAACTGGTCTGAAGAAGATGCTCAGGCCATGGAGCAGTGGTTACGGCGTATTCCGGATGATCCGGGTGGCCTGTTGAGACGTAAATTCCGCAACCAGCATGAGCGCCGTGGCGCGCCTGCTGATGAATCTGAAGCATGGTAATCAGGAATGGAAAAGATGATTTTTAGGCAAGCAGTCCTGTGTTTACTTGGCGCGCTTTTGCTCATAGCGTTTAGTGTCGCGCAGGCCGCGCCGGTGACGGCCAAACTGGATCGTAGCAACGCGGTTGTTGGCGAGACGGTTACGTTGGTATTGCAGACTGATGACGCCGACCAGAGCCTGGATACTGATCTTACGGTATTGCAGGCTGACTTCGTTGTGTTGGGTCAGCGTTCTGAGACGCAGGTGTCTTATGTGAATGGCCGTCAGACAGCGAGCGTCCGTGTGGTTATCACGCTGGAGCCAAAACGCGAGGGCAACCTGATGATACCCGCCCTGAAGTTTTCGGGTGAAACCTCGTCGCCTGTTTTTTTAAGCGTTTCGCCCGCCCCAACGACGGCTCCGGGTGCCGCTGAGCCGGTTTTTATTGAGGTCACGGTGCAGCCGGAATCTGAACCGTATTATGTGCTTTCACAGGTGAGCTTGATGGTCAGAATTTTTTACCAGACCAACCTGACAGAAGCGGCTATCGCCCCGCCGGCACCCCTCCAGGCTGCGGTGCGTTTGCTGGATGAGGTGCCATACCAGGCCGATCGCAATGGTGAGCGATACCGTGTGTTGGAGCGCCGCTATGCGATTTTTCCTGAACGTTCCGGAACATTGACCATTCCACCAATGCAGTTGAGCGGTCGTTTGATAGAGCGGACGTCAGACCGTTTATGGCAGCCAACGGTTCGCGGGCGACGGGTGCACGTTGAGAGTGAAGAGGTGACACTGGAAATCAGTCCGCGGCCAGCGAGCTACACGGGTGATTTCTGGTTGCCGGCGAGAAGCATCAGTCTCGCGCAACAAATTTCAGACAATGAAAAGCTTCACGTTGGCGAACCCGTCACCCGTACCGTGATCATGGATGCTGTGGGGTTGGAAGAAAACATGCTGGAGGAGCCCGTATGGCCGGAAGTTCCTGCAACGCGTGTTTATCCGGATCAACCGCAAGGCATCAGCCGGGATGATGGCGAGTGGGTGCTGGGACACAAGGAGTTTCGGTATGCTGTTGTGCCTGAAAAACCGGGTGAGATGGTACTGCCGGAAATTCGGCTTGACTGGTGGGATACCGTTAACGACCAACAGCGTACCGCGGTACTGCCGGAGCACCGGGTAATGGTGTTGCCATCCGAAATAAGCCAGTCGTCGAGCAATTTGCCGTCAACGACCGGCATTTTGTCTGAAGCGTTTTCAGACGCATCCGCAGGCAATATGGGTTTGCCGAGGTCGGGCCAGCTGGTTCTGTGGAAGTCGGTGGCTGGCGTGTTTGCGCTGTTGTGGTTACTAACGCTGTATTTCTATTTCCGGCGCGGCCCACTTGCCAATTCGGTAGCCGTCGCGGGGATGCCGGTCGTACTGGCTGAAAAAGAGTTGGTGAAACAAATCCAACAGGCATGCTACATAGGCGACGCCTCGTCTGTGCGCAAAGACCTGGCCCAATGGATCAGAAATTTTGCACCGCCACCGATGCGTGGCAGCATGCGCGACTTTGGCGCGGCGTGCGGAGATAGCAAACTGCAGGCAGCTATTGGCGAGCTTGATGCCTATGGGTTTGCCAACGGTGATGCAATGGAGTGGAGCGGTGGTGCGCTATGGGATGCGTTTAACGGCTGGAGAAACCACTCTGTCGGGTTGAAAAATGCCGGCGTAAGTACGAAGCCGGACTTGTATGGCCGGGGAAACGGCGCTGGTTAAGGCTTAACTTTAATGATCAGTGGGTTGAATTGATTATCGGACAGCATCCGGCGCATTTCATCTGCTTTGCGGGCGCCTTTAAACGGACCGATACGAACACGGTGCCATGTCTGGTTGTCAACCGTGACGGTATGCACTGTGGCTACTGAGCCCAACAAAGCAAGCTGGGCTTTCATTTGCTCTGCGTCTGCGGCAGTTTTGAAGGAACCTACCTGCAGAATATAGCTGTCCTGCGACGAGCCGGCAGCGGCAGGTTCTGCCTGGCGGCTGAGTTCCTGCTCGGGAACCACCACCTCCATTTCCGGCAATACCCTAAAAAAATCATAGTGCGGTTTTTTGGTATCTGTCTCTTCAGTGTTCTTTTCTTCAACCAGGGCGGACTCGGGTGCCGCAGGTGGCGTGTTGTCTACTGTGGGCGTGTGTTGTTTTAGTTCCGGCATATAACCCGAAAGCATGAGTGCAACTGCGCCACCCACGCCGAGCAAAACCCCGGCAAGCAACCAGAACCAGCCTGGAATACCGCCTGAGGGTTTCTTTTTTACCTTGCGGCGATGACTGGTATTGCGGCGTGTGGCTGCCATCTTACATGGTTTCCGGCGCTGAAATTCCGAGCAGAGCGAGGCCGTTCGCCAGCACAAGTCGTGTGGACAATATCAGGTTCAGACGCACGTTTCTGATGTCTTCGTCCTCAACGAGAAACTGCTGTGAGTTGTAGTAAGCATGAAACTCGGTAGCCAACGCTTGCAGGTAGTGAGCAAGCTGGTGTGGAGCGCGCAGTCGTGCGGATGCCTCTATTATCTCCGGGTAACGGCTCAGGGCGCGCAGCAGTTTAATCTCATTTTCTTCGGTCAGCAGGTTCAGCGCGGCCTCGCCAATGGCGGGGTTGTGCGTCTCGTTCATTTTCTCGAGATTGCGGAACACACTGCAAATACGCGCGTGCGCATACTGGATGTAATAAACCGGGTTGTCATTGGACTTGGACTTGGCCAGGTCAAGATCAAAATCCAGATGCTGCTCATGCGAACGCATGACGTAAAAGAAACGCGCCGCGTCGCTGCCAACTTCGTCGCGCAATTCGCGCAATGTGATGAACTGACCGGAACGCGTAGACATGGCCACTTTTTCGCCATTGCGGAAAAGTACCGCAAACTGGACCAGTAATATTTCCAGCCGGTCCGGGTCCTCGCCAAGACCGGTTGCTGCTGCCCGCAGACGGGCAATATACCCGTGGTGGTCAGCGCCGAAAATATAAATGGCTTTTTTAAAGCCCCGCTCCATTTTGTTCAGAAAATAAGCGATGTCTGAAGCGAAATAGGTTGTTCGGCCGTTTTCACGGATGATGACCCGGTCTTTTTCATCACCAAGTTCGGATGCCTTGAACCACGTTGCGCCGTCTTTTTTGTACAGGTGGCCGTTTTGTTCGAGTCGTTCGATGGCGTGTTGAATAGCGCCGCTGTCTTCGAGCTCTTTTTCCGAGAACCAATGATCAAAATTGACCCCGAATTCAGACAGGTCTTTTTGTATGTCGGTGAGGATACTGTTAACCGATGTTTCAAAGAACACCCGATAACCGTCACTCCCCAACAGTTCACGGGCCATATCAATAATTGCGTCGATATGGATTTCGCGATCGCCGCCATGAGCTTCATCCGGCGGCAGGTTATCGAGGACATCGCGGCCCTTGAAGCGCCATTTGTCGCCGATTTCATTGCGAACATCGCGAGCGATGTCGTAGATATAGTCACCGCGGTAGCCGTTTTCCGGGAAGCGTAATTGCTCGCCGCATAACTCCAGGTAACGTAGCCAGACACTGACGGCAAGAATATCCATCTGCCGGCCATTGTCATTGACGTAATATTCGCGCTGAACGATATAACCGGCTGCCTGGAGGATGCTGGCCAGGCTCGCGCCATAGGCAGCCCCGCGGCCATGACCCACATGCAGTGGTCCGGTTGGGTTGGCGGATACAAACTCGACTGTAACTTCGCGCTCAGGATCTGCCGGTTGGTGGCCGTAGCTGTCACCGTGATAAAGAATATCTTTAACGACGGTGGTTAATGCCACCTGGTCCATGTGGAAGTTAATAAAGCCGGCACCAGCAATTTCTGCGAGCTTCACCTGACGCGAGCGTGGCAGCTTGTCAATGATGATCTGTGCCAGTTCACGCGGCGGCATGCCTACGCGCTTGGCGAGCACCATCGCGATATTGGAGGCAAACTCACCGTGCTCGTAGGTACGTGTGCGTTCAAGTTTAGGCGTAATATTACAGTCTGCGCCCAGTACGCCTTCGCGTATCAAATGCAAAAGCGCCTGAATCAACAGTTCTTCTATATGATCTTTCAAGAAATTAAATCCCGTGACCGGTTGCGCAAGGGCAACGCGAAAGAGGGTTATTGTAACTCTTTGAACAGGCGCTGAAAACGACTTGGTTTGACCGAGAGCAAATTATCAGTCCTGATGCGGGATGTCCTGTGGATAACTCTGTGAACAAAGTCAATTCAAGCATGGTTTCCACAGTCCGTGATAAGATTGTGTAAATTTTATATACAATTAATACAAACAATAAAGACATTGCAAAACAGATAGTTAACAAATCTTTCGTATGGGTTATTGTCAACAGGACCGCTAAACTCTTGTTTTATTGTTGGGTGGTATTGATTGTGCATAAAACGCATGGCCCATGCGACTGGTTTTGGGGTCACGCCATTGAATGCTATACATCAAAAGTCAGAAAAAATTAATTCATCGCAAGATATACCCGGAGTCAGATTGACCAGTGTCCTAAATTTAACGCGGAAAAATCACTGAAATGGCGGGCTTGATGTCGCTGGGTTTGTTCCTTGCCGCTGGTATGTCATTGCTGGCCGGCTTTCCTGTTGCTTTTACGTTGGCCGGCGTTGCGCTGATTTTTGCGCTGCTGGGGGTCATGACGGGCACCTTTGATGCTGCTTTTCTGGGCGCGCTCCCCAGTCGCATATTTGGCATCATGAGTAATGAGACCCTGATGGCGGTGCCTGTGTTTGTTTTCATGGGGGTGATGCTGGAACGCTCAAAACTCGCAGACCAGTTACTACAGGCGTTGGCGCAACTGATGCGGAAAATTCCTGGTGGACTGGGGCTCGCGGTCATGCTTGTGGGCACGTTGATGGCCGCAAGCACCGGAATCGTTGGCGCAACGGTTGTTACCATGGGTTTGTTGTCTTTGCCGTCCATGTTAAAAAATAACTATGACCCATCCATTGCGACTGGCAGCATTTGTGCGGCCGGGACGTTGGGTCAAATTATTCCACCTTCCATCGTGCTGATACTGCTCGCCGATGTCCTGTCAAACGCATATCAGCAAGCCCAGTTGAGTATGGGTGTTTTCAGCCCGGAAACCGTTTCGGTAGGGGAGTTGTTTGCGGGCGCGTTGGTGCCGGGGTTGATACTGGTCAGTTTTTACATGTTGTACCTGATGCTGGTGGCTTTTTTCAAACCCTCAGCAATGCCGCCGGTCGAGCAGGAGGAAGGTGTTGATGTGTCTTTCCTGACCTTGCTTAATTTGTTGGCGGGGCCGCTGCTTTTGATTACTGCTGTGTTGGGCTCAATTCTCATGGGCCTGGCAACACCCACCGAGGCCGCTGCAGTGGGCGCGACCGGCGCGATGTTACTGGCGTTGAAACAGCGGCAGCTTTCGCTGGATACCCTGCGCGCCGTGGTTTACCAGTCTGCGCGTGTCAGTGCGATGGTCTTCATGATATTGATTGGCGCCTCGCTCTTTAGCCTCGTGTTTCGAGGTTATGGCGGAGATGAGTATGTGCAGTCGCTTTTGACCAGCCTGCCAGGTGGTGAAGTTGGCGCCTTGCTGATCGTGATGCTGATGTTGTTCCTGCTGGGGTTTATTCTCGATTTTATTGAAATCACCTACGTCGTGATTCCTATCGTCGGTCCGGTGCTGTTGGCCATGGGAGTCAACCCGATCTGGTTGGGCGTGATGATCGCCATCAATTTGCAAACGTCTTTTCTGACACCGCCTTTTGGCTTTTCGTTATTTTATTTGCGTGGTGTCGCGCCGCCCGAGATTGCCACTCAGGCAATTTACCGGGGTGTGCTGCCATTCATCGCTATGCAATTGTTAATGCTGGGGCTATTGAGCGTCTGGCCGCAGTTGGCCACATGGCTGCCGAATGAGATCTATGCGGGCCCATGAGCGGCGCCCGCCTGTTTAGCTGATCCGGGCACCACTTGACGCTGGTATTGTCCTGTAGCTACCTTTCCGGGCGGCGGTTCAGCAGGGCACGCTCCGATATTGCCGTCCAGGGTTTTACGATGTTTGAATAGGCTTGAAATGAAGCATATATGCGGCTTATCAGTTCGTCCTCATCGGCCATTTGCTGCATCAATTCACTACTGATGGCTTCAAGGTGGTTCAGCACTTCATCCGGAAAACGTCGTAACTCAACAGCGTGCTCATCAAGCAGTTTTTTCAGCGCCACGCCATTGTTGTAGGTGAAGTTTGACAAGGTATCCATAACGGCTGCCTGGCAGGCGACCCGGACGATGGTTTGCAAGTCGGCGGGCAGTGCGTTCCAGGCTTCCTGGTTGATGATGCATTCGAGGTCGGTGCCGGGCTCGTGCCAGCCGGGATAGTAATAATACTTTGCAGCCCGAAACAGCCCGAACGCGAGGTCGTTATAAGGTCCTACCCATTCGGTGGCATCGATGGTGCCGGTTTGCAGCGCGGTAAAGAGTTCCGCGCCGGGTATATTGGTAGGTGTTCCGCCAGCGCGGCTCAGTATTTCACCGCCCAGTCCGGGGATGCGCATTTTCAAGCCTTTGAGGTCTGCCAGACTGTTAATTTCGCGGTTGAACCAACCGCCCATCTGGGGGCCGGAGCTGCCAGCCAAAAAAGGTACCAGACCGTGGGGCGCGTAGACTTCCTGCCACAACTCAAGCCCGCCGCCGTAGTAAATCCACCCATGTAATTCTTGTGCGGTCAGCCCAAAAGGTATGCCGGAGAAAAATTGTGCGGCCGGTGCCTTGCCCTTCCAGTAGTAGCTGGCACTGTGGCCCATTTCGGCCGTGCCTTGTTGGACAGCGTCGAACACCTCAAATGGCGGCACCAGTTCGTTGCCGCCATAAACTTTAACTTTGAGGCGGCCGTTGCTAAGTTTGCTGATGGTTTCTGCCAGTCGGTTCGCGCCGGTGCCCAGGCCGGGGAAGTCACGCGGCCAGGATGTCACCATTTTCCATTCGAAAGTTTCCGTGCCTGACGATTCCTGGCAGAGGGATTGCGATCCGGATTGTTTTCCACAAGCACTCAACAGGCCAGCGGCACCAGCCAGTCCGGCGGCGCCGACAAACTTTCTTCGATCCATGGTTCAAATTCTCCTGTGGTGGCTCAAAAAAGCCACCCGTGATGCTATAGTATTTGTTTGAAGTCTATATGAGATCAGGGTTTCATGAAATCAGACGATACCTCAGAGACCCAACTGCTGTTGGGTGAGTTGCGTGAAGAGCATCGCGACCTCGACCTGGCCATTGAACGCATGATTAATGCACCGTGGCAGGATCAGCTGCATTTGCGTCGTCTGAAAAAACGTAAACTAAAACTCAAGGACTGGATTGCGCGTCTGGAGTCAAAGCTGATTCCTGACCTCGACGCCTGAACCGTAGCCCAGGCTTGCTGTTCGCTGTGCTTCTGGCGAGCTAGTCTTTATCCTCGTTTTCATCTAATGGCGTCTGCCGGTCGATTTCCTGCCGGATGGCTTCCCCAAGAATAAATTGTGCTTCGTTGCTGATTCGTTTCAGTTTGTTGTCGAAGACCAGTTTGTTGTCTGTGCTGGTTGACAGGTAACCTGCTTTGCGGAGCTCGGCGATGAAACCGCTGAACAACGCCTTGTCGTAAAACTCCGGGGCATCAAATTCATGCAGCATTGATATACGCTGGGCTGTGTCGATACAGCGCCGTTCAAGCTCGGCCCTGCTTAAGGTGCTGGAACCATGTCGCGCGAGCACCGCGATGGTAATCAGATACCGATGCAGTGTTTGCAACAGGCTGTGAGCCAAAATTTTGAGTTGCATTACCGCTTCGGGGTCGCTGGTCACGCGTGACAGTGTTTTGCCATCCGGGTCGCGCACCAGCAGGCCGTGCTGAACCAATTGTTCAATGGATTCGTCCAGCGCGCTGATGATCTGTTTTTCATCCCAGGGCATGAACAGTTCAGCCTTGAGGAACGGGTGCGCGATGGTGGCGAAGTGGTGCAGATGACTGACCAAAAAGCGGCGGTGCTCAAGGAAGCAACACGCAATCAGTGAGGGCAGGACCATCAGGTGGGCCACGTTATTGCGGAAATAGGTCAGTCGCACAGCACGCTCATTCTGGATCTCAATGATGTCGCCGAGTTTGTGCTGTTTGCGATGCAGTATTTTCATGCTAATACCGTATTCGATGATTTCTTCGGCGCTCTTTTCCGTCACGGTGACCCGTTCAGGTGTGGGCTTTTTGCGTAACAGGCTCTGGTACAGGTCGATTTGCCGTGCCAGTTGCTTCTCGCCCAACGCATGTCGCGGTGTACCCAGCATGACCAGCGCTAGCAGGTTGATCGGGTTAACATCGGCACTTTCATTAATGTGCTCCATGATTTTCTGGCCAAGATCTTCAATGGCCTTGCCCAGCCAGTCCGGACGTTTGGCTTCCTTGCGGAGTGTTTCCTGCCACTCTGGGTCGTACTGTTTGAGCAAGTCGTCCAGAAAAATGGGCTCGCACAAGCTGACATGGGCCTCGCCATAATTGTGTCGGGCGATGCCAACAATTTTGCCGAGGTCTGAAATTCTTTCGGAGCGCTTGGCTTTTCCTGACAACTCCGTTGTGTAGCTGTCGCCTTCAACCAGTTGTTCATAACCGATATAAACCGGTTGGAACATGATCGGCCTGACCGGTGCATTCAGATAGCTCCTGACCGACATTGCCAGCATGCCCGCCTTGGGCGGTAACAGGCGTCCGGTACGGCTGCGCGTGCCTTCGATAAAGTATTCAATTGAAACACCCTGGGTTTGAATCATGCTGAGGTATTCGTAGAAAACAGCGGCATAAAGCTTTTGCGAGCGGAATGACCGGCGCAGAAAAAACGCACCGCCACGGCGCAGCAACGGCCCGACGAAAGGCATGTTCAAATTGATGCCCGCAGCGATATGCGGTGGGACGGAACCGTTTTCGTGAACCAGGTAGGACAGCAACACGTAGTCCAGGTGACTGCGGTGGCAGGGTACGTAAATGACCTCGTGACCAAGCGATTGATGCTGAAAGTTTTCATAGTGGTGCAGTTTTATACCGTTATAAATACGGTTCCAGAACCACGCAAGTATGGCCACTGCAATGATGATGAATGAATAAGAGTAATTGGCTGCGATTTCTTGCGTATATTTGACGGCCTGTTGGTGAGCTTTTTCATGCGTAATGCCGGACCGTCGCGCCTTTTCTTCGATGGCCGCGCGCACCGTGGGTGAGTTGACAACTTTGTCTACCATGGTGCGGCGATGCGAAAGATCCGGGCCGATAGCCGAGGTTCGCACACGCTTTAAGTGAACTCTGAGTATTCGCGAAACCTTTCTTAGTGCCACCGACGATTCGAGGCCTTCATTTGCCAAATCGCGCAATGAGATCGGACGGCTGAATTGTACGATGGTCTTGCGGCCATTAACGAGGGTGCTTAGAAAGCGGCGAAAGCGGCCGCCAATTTCCCAGTTTTCAGCAAAAATAATGCGTGTGAAGCCACTGTCCCTGCTGGGTCTTTGACCCACCAGCACGGTGACGGGTACCAGTTGTACATCCAGTTCGGGGTTGGCCCAGACCTTTTCGACCAAAAGCTCCAGCATGTGGGAGTGATGCCGCGGGTCGGGGTGGCGGAAAAAGACGCCTTTGAGCCGCTTGAGCACGGCATATGAGCGAGATTGGCCCTGCGGTGAACCGCCCTGCATGGCTAAAAGCGGTCGCGCCACGCCCTGCTGCTCACAACACTTGTCCAGAATCAGTACCGATGACAATGCATATGAATCGAGGACATAGCAAACAGGCTTGTCGCCGCCGCCAATATTGCCATCTGAATCCTTTTGAATGCGTGGCTTGACCCACAAGCTCAGCAGTCCCCGTAGTATCAGGTACCAGCGAAACTTAAGTCTGGTGGTCAGTGTGTCTGGTTTCTCTTGCATACCCATCATTCTGTGTTGTTTTTGTATCAGTCTATTCTAGCTTGGATTTATGAGCGCGCATAAAAAATCCGGGCGAGACATAAAGCCTGCCCGGAAAAATCCGGCAGAGCCGGAGAGGATCGGTTTAACAGAATAATTAAGGAATATATTATTCTATTAGTTAGTTACGGCTGTATCGTAATGTCTAACATTAACAGTTGTCAACACTTGTGAAGAATTTGCGGGCAGGCTTTTTACGGCCGTCCGCTTTGAAAGTAGAGGTATTGCCAGTCTCGGGGCTAGGAAAGTGCGCGGGCGATCTCTGCCTGTATGGCCTCTGCCGCTGCAGCCGGGTCATCGGCGCTACGGATTGGCCTACCGACAACCAGATAATCTGCGCCTGCCCGAATGGCTTCAAACGGCGTCATGACACGTTGCTGGTCATCGTCATTGTGTATAGGTCTTATGCCAGGGCAGACGGTGATGAGACGCGGGTCGGCATGGTCACGCAAGGCACTTACCTCCAGCCCTGAAGACACAACACCATCACAACCGAGCGCCAGTGCCCGTCTTGCTCGGGACAATACCAGCGTGCGGGCATCACACTTGAAGCCCAGGTCATCCAGGTCGCCCTGATCAAGACTGGTCAGCGCGGTGACTGCCAGAATTTGCATATCGCCTTTGGCATCGGCCGCGGCCTTTAACATGCTGTCGTTACCATGCACTGTGCAGAAATCCACTTCGTGGCGTGCCAGTTGACGGACGGCCGCCGCGACGGTTGCCGGAATATCAAATAGCTTCAGGTCGGCAAATATTTTTTTGCCTTGTCCTTTGAGTTCGGCGAGCAGTTCAAAATAATGACCGGATAAAAACACCTCCAAACCCAGTTTATAAAACACCACTGAATCACCAAGGGTAGAAATCAGAGCCTGCGCTTCTTCAAGGTTTGGCACATCAAGTGCAAAAATCAAACGTTCGCGGTTTGGGATTTCGGTGTTAACTGTCGTCATGTTCTTGGTCCTGTTGTAGCAGAAATTCAGTGATACAAGCACCTGTGTGTTCGGCATCATCCATGTGGAAGTGGTGGTGTCCTTCATTGATGACATGTTTGCAGTTTTCGATGGTTGCAATACGTTGTCGAAGAATTTTTTCACCGTGATGGTCGATGGCCGTAGGCGAAGTGATGGCCAGTACAGGTGAACGAATGGCCGCGAGTATGTTCAGTACCTGCTCATTTGTCAGTAAATGGGGTGAGCGCCAGTTGAGGCGCGGATCGGTGCGCCACTGGTAGAAGTCGCCGGTATGCTCCAAAGAGCGTTCGCACAGTAATCGGGCTGCCGCATCAGACAGTGGTGAGTTTTTTTGTCTCGCGAGCATCGCGTCTTCGATGGTTTCGTAAGGCCTCAGGGTGCTGGGGCTTTTGCGCACTGACTTCATTGACAAGCGCAACTGCCGCGCCGCTTGATCAGCCGGCAGCGAAAACATGCCAACGGCGTCCAGCATCACCAGGCGCTTGACCCGCTCTGGCAGGGCTGCGGAAAAAGCACTGGCAATTCCGCCGCCCATCGAGTGGCCGGCGACATGACATTGATCCCAACCCATGACATCCAGTGCCGCATCGACGTCATACATGTTTTCCGAAAAGTAATAGCGACTGGCTTTGGAGCGGTGTGCGGAAAAACCGTGGCCGGCGAAATCGAGCGCCAACAGATCAAAATCTTTAAGAAAAGGCGCCAGCGGAACGAATGAGGCCGCATTGTCGAGCCAGCCGTGCAGGCATAGTAACTTTGGCGCGCCCGGCCTGGACCAGTGAAGACCCTCCAGTGTGCCCCACGAGAGGGGAATATTGACGGGAGCCGCCTTAGTCACGGGACAGGTTCGCATAGGCCAACACCAGCCATTTTGCGCCGGCGCGATTGAAATTGACTTGCACCCGGGCGTGTTCGCCAGAGCCTTCAAAGCTGATGACGGTGCCGGTGCCGAATTTTTTGTGGTTGACCGCCTCACCCAGTTGGAACGGCCACTCCTGCTTGATATTTGAGTTGGATTTACGGTACTCCGGTGCTTTGGGGCTGGCCCATGGTCGTGGCGCCTGCATCCGCGGCCTGATTTCCTGGATCAAGTCGGATGGAATTTCATCCAGAAAGCGTGATGGCCGACAATGGTTTTCGGAGCCAAACATACGTCTCACCTCCGCATGGGACAGGCACAGGTTTTCTCGTGCGCGGGTAATGCCCACATAACATAGGCGCCGCTCTTCTTCGAGCCGCCCGCCCGCTTCAGTGACACTACGCTGATGTGGGAACAGGCCGTCTTCCATACCCACGATAAACACCATTGGAAACTCCAGGCCTTTGGCTGAGTGCAGTGTCATTAACTGCACGCAATCATCCCAGGCCTCACCCTGTGTTTCACCTGCTTCAAGGGCGGCGTGACTGAGGAATGACTGGAGGTCGGTCATGCCGGCTTCTTCATCTTCTGTGGGCAGTATGAAGGCTTCGGCGGCATTGACGAGTTCACGCAAGTTCTCGACCCGTGACTCCATTTTTTCGCGGGGTTCCTTTTCGTAATGACTCACCAGTTGACTGTCTTCAATGACACCCTGCATCTGGTTGCCCAGTGTCCAGTCGCCCATACGTTCGCGCATACCGGTAATGATCTGCATGAAATTCTGTACCGCCGTAAGCGCCCTGGCGGGCAGCAGGTTTTGACGGGCGCATTCTTCGGCTGCCTGCCATAGCGGCAAACTGCTCGCGCGTGCCTGCTGACGGAGTGTGGAAAGTGTTTTTTGGCCAATGCCGCGCGTAGGGGTATTGATAACGCGCTCTATGGCCGCGTCATCATTCGGGTTTTGAACCAGGCGCAGGTAGGCCAGTGCATCCTTGATTTCAGCCCGCTCGAAAAATCGCTGCCCGCCATAAACACGGTAGGCGATAGAGGCCCTGAGCAAATACTCCTCGAAGAGTCTCGATTGTGCTGTAGTGCGGTAAACAATGGCCACTTCTTCGGCGCGCCGGCCTTTGCCCAGCCATTCCCCTATCTGCTCAATAACAAACCGGGCTTCATCCTGTTCGTTGAATGCCGAATACAGTGCAATTGGCGCGCCCTCTTCGTCGGCGGTCCAGAGTTTCTTGCCCATGCGGTCTTCGTTGTTGGCAATCAGCGCATTGGCAGCGGTGAGGATATTTCCGGTTGAGCGGTAATTTTGTTCGAGCTTGATGGTCTTTACATCGGGGAAGTTGCGGGTGAAATGCATAACGTTCGCAACCTGCGCGCCGCGCCAGCCGTAAATCGACTGGTCATCGTCGCCCACCACAAGGACGCTGCCGCTATCTCCGGCCAACAGCCTTATCCACGCGTACTGGATGGAGTTGGTGTCCTGAAATTCGTCAACCAGCAAATGGGTCAGGCGCTTGCGGTAGTGTTCCAGCAGCAATGGGTTGTTCAGCCAGAGTTCGTGCGCGCGCAACAGCAATTCTGCGAAATCGACCAGACCGGCACGATCACAATAGGCCTGGTAAATTTCATAGATCCTCACCCACTGGGCGGTCATCGGGTTACCCATGTGCTCTATAGTGGCCGGTCTTTGGCCCTCGTCTTTGCGGGCGTTGATGTACCACTGGGCCTGTCTGGCGGGCCATTGGGCCTCATCGAGCCCCTCTTCCTTGATCAGGCGGCGAATGATGCGCTGTTGGTCATCCGAGTCCAGTATCTGGAAGTTTTCCTGCAGACCTGCTTCTTCCCAGTGCATCCGCAGCAGTCGGTGGGCGATGCCGTGAAACGTGCCGATCCACATTGAACGTGCCGAAACCTGCAGTAAGTCCTGGGCGCGCTGGCGCATTTCGCCGGCGGCTTTATTGGTAAAGGTCACTGCCATGATGCTGAGAGGTGAAACATGCTCAACCTGTATCAGCCACGCCAAACGGTGGATCAGTACACGGGTTTTACCGCTGCCGGCACCGGCCAGCACCAGGGTGTGCCGTGACTCGGACGTGACCGCTTTTCGCTGTGCGTCGTTCAGGCTATCGAGCAGGTGGGATACATCCATATTCAGGCCTTGAGTTCTCTTGCGATCGCGCGGTAACCGATGTCCCGTCTGAAAAATGCGCCATCCCAATGGATGCTGTCGCAACCAGCGTAGGCTGCGGTAGCGGCTTTTCCAACACTGTCGGCCATGGCGCAAACACACAAGACGCGCCCACCGGCAGTCACAACCTGCCCATCGACTGATTTGGTGCCAGCGTGGAAGACCCGGGTGTCACCCTTGTTGGCGACTTCCAGTCCGGAAATTACATGGCCATTTGCGTAGTTGCCCGGATACCCGCCAGCCGCCATCACTACCCCCAGTGCCGGGCGCGGATCCCACTGCGCTTCAACCTGGTCGAGGGTTCCATTGACCGCGGCGAGACACAACTCGGTGATGTCGGACTGCAACCGCATCATGATGGGCTGGGTTTCCGGGTCACCAAAACGCACGTTGAACTCAAGAACCTTGGTTTCGCCATCGGGTGAAATCATCAGGCCGGCATATAAAAAGCCGGTGAACGGCATGCCTTGTTCGGCCATGCCGCGAATGGTGGGCCGGATAACAGTGTCCATGGCCCTTTGGTGCAGTTCGTCATTGATGACCGGTGCGGGCGAGTAAGCACCCATACCGCCGGTGTTGGGGCCCAGGTCGCCTGCGTCCCGTGCCTTGTGATCCTGGCTGGTGGCCAACGGCAGTATGTGCTCGCCATCGGCCATGACAATGAAACTTGCTTCTTCACCAACAAGAAATTCTTCCACCACCACGCGGTGACCGGCTTCGCCAAAGGCGTTTCCAGCCAGCATGTCCCGCACCGCGGTTTCTGCTTCTGCAGTTGAGTGGGCGATAATCACGCCCTTGCCCGCTGCAAGTCCATCGGCTTTAACCACGATCGGCGCGCCGAGTTTATTGATAAAGGCAATCGCTTCATCGATATCGGTGAAGCTTCCATAGGCCGCGGTCGGAATGCCGTTGCGTGCCATAAAATCTTTTGCAAAGACCTTCGAGCCCTCAAGTTGGGCGGCTGCGGCAGACGGGCCGAAACAGGCCAGTCCGGCAGCACTAAAACGGTCGACAATGCCAGCCACCAGTGGGGCTTCCGGACCAACGATGGTGAGGCCGATGCCGTGCTCTTTGGCAAAGCCGATCAACCCTTCGATATCTTCTGTCGCGATGGATATGTTTTGTACTTTTTCTTCAAGACCGGTGCCGGCGTTGCCGGGTGCAACATAGACGGCCTCAACCTGTTTTGATTGCGCCGCGCGCCACGCCAATGCGTGTTCGCGACCGCCGCTGCCAATGATGAGTACTTTCATTATGTGATTCCTAGTGCCGGAAGTGGCGCGTGCCGGTGAAGACCATTGCCAGGCCATGTTCGTTCGCTGCGGCTATGACCTCGTCATCGCGCATTGAGCCGCCGGGTTGAATAACCGCTTTGATCCCCGCTTCGGCGGCAGTATCAATACCATCCCTGAACGGGAAAAACGCATCGGACGCCATCGCAGCCCCTGCAAGTGAAAGCCCCGCGTCAGACGCTTTCCAGCGTGCTATCCGGGCTGAGTCAACACGGCTCATCTGACCCGCGCCCACGCCAAGCGTGCGCGCTCCCGCCGCGTAAACGATGGCATTGGATTTTGCCATGCGGGCAACTTTCCAGGCGAACAGCATGTCCAGCCATTCCTGTTCTGTCGGTTCGCGTTCACTGACGCAGCGACAATCCGCGCGGCTTACCCTGTCAGCGTCTTTTTCCTGTACCAGCAGGCCGCCTGATACACGTTGGTAATGCAATGCATTGGTAGCCTGGTTTTGATAGCTGGCTTTAAGAAGGCGGACGTTAGGCTTGCCGGCAAAGCACGCCAGTGCGTCTTCACTGAAGGCAGGAGCAATGACCACCTCGACAAACTGTTTGTCTACAATGGCGGCGGCCTCTTCCGCGCGCACCTGCTGGCTGAAGGCAATGATGCCGCCAAAACTTGACACCGGGTCGGTGGCAAAGGCGTTCAAATAGGCCTCAGTATTCGTACTGCCCACCGCTACACCGCATGGGTTGGCGTGTTTGACAATCACACAGCTGGATTGCTGGCCGAATTGGCTGACGCATTCAAGTGCGGCATCCGCGTCGTTAATATTGTTATAAGACAGCGCTTTTCCCTGTAATTGTTCGGCTGCCGCAATGCCGCTTGCTTCGACACCCGACTCTACGTAAAAAGCGGCGGCCTGATGCGGGTTCTCACCGTACCGAAGCGCTTGTCTGCTCTGAAACTGGGGGGTGATGTACTCGGGCAATGTGCGGGTTGGCTGAGTTTCGCCAGTCCTGCGGCTTAAGTACGCGGCTACCAGGCCATCGTAGCGCGCGGTATGCGCGAAGGCCTTGGTTGCGAGGTGAAAGCGGGTGCTTTTGGACACCGCACCGGCAGCCTGAAGCTCGCTGGCGACGGCTGCATAATCGGTCGGGTCAACCACAACCGCTACCCTGGCATGGTTTTTTGCCGCCGCCCGTACCATCGCCGGACCGCCAATATCTATGTTTTCGATGGCGTCTTCAAGGCTGCATTCCTCATTTGCGGTGACCGCCTCAAACGGGTACAGGTTGACGATCACAAGGTCAATCGGCGGAATGTCCTGCGCCTGCATGATGTCTTTATCCTGCTGACGGCCGAGTATGCCGCCATGAATGCGTGGGTGCAGGGTTTTGACACGGCCATCCATGATTTCGGAAAACCCCGTGTGTTCACTGACACTGGTCACAGCAAGCCCCGCTTCGGCTAACCGCTTTTGTGTGCCGCCCGTGCTCAATAGCCTGTAGTCAAGTTTCAGCAATTTTTGGGCAAAATCTATCAGGCCGGTTTTGTCTGAAACGCTTAAAAGGGCGTGTTTTTTAATTGAAGGCATGTGGGCTCTGCTTGTAAAAAATGAGGTTAACTAAAATGACTGTGGGCTGTACACAAGGCGAAACCAGCGTGCAGCCTCAGTCATCGCTTCAGTCGGGTTAACTTGCCCGATTGCGCCTTGATTGAGTAGCGTTGCATCTTGGTACGCAGGGTATTGCGTGTAATACCCAGGATGTTTGAGGCGCGCGACTGATTGCCGCCGGTACATTTCAGAACCTCTTCGATGAGTGGCGGCTCTATTTCCGCCATCAACATTTGGTAAAGATTTTCCGGCGCGGTTTTACCCATGTCCTTGAGGTATCTGCTGATGGTGTTTTGGACGTGTTGCCTAAGAGGTATGGCTTGTTGAGAATCTGCGTTCATGGTGTCTTCGAATATTCGTTTTTTGTCAGTTGTGCTTAGCTGATAAACACTACCATATTTGACCGCTAAAACTCTCGTTAAATCTTGCTGATATGACATTTTGTCGGTCAGTGAATAAAACGGAGTCTGTTGAGTTTGTGTTGTAAAACAGGGGTGGGTTTGGGTGGTGTTAAAGAAACTGTATTTCAAAACCGACAGCTTGTTCACCCGGATCTCCGAACTCAAGCAGGACCGGCAAATACACTTCGGTGGCAAGGCCGGATTGTATTTGCGCGCCGGGTCTCAGGTAATCCGCCGGTGCCAGGCGGCGGCGGGCGATTGACTGGTTGGCGGCGTCCAGCAAGGTCAGCTGTAGGTCGGGGTAAACCTGGCTACGTTGCGCGAGGTTGACGAAAGTGAGGCTTAAAACCAGGATGCCGGAGCGAGTGGGGTGCGTGTGCATATCACGGCTGACCAACTGCATTTGTTGCGGGTCCTTCAGTAAACCGTCCTGTTCAACCTGTAACCAACCTGATTGTTTAAGCCAGTTATTGACGACCGGGATGCCCATTAGCGGTTCACGGAAAGTCCATGCCGAGTGAACCACCGTTAAAACAACAAGCAGTGCCGCAGCAAGCCCCCAAACGATTCGCCGCTTACCGCCGGTAACTGCGGGTATGTCGAGCGGCGGTAGGGCGGTGTTGGAGCTGTCGGCGGGCTTTCTGGCTCGTCCCAGCAACGGCGGCACTGTATTGGCGTCGGGCTCCGGGTCATACGCCCGCCCGCTCGGCCAGTCATCGGAAAGAAAGTTTAGCGCGTTGAAATCGTGATGGCAGTGTCCGCACTTTACCAGGCCGCGGGCTTTGGAAACCTGCGCGGCAGACAGTGGGTGAACGGTTTTGCACTGCGGACAGCGGGTATACATCAAACTTGTGTTGCCGATTTGTTAAACAGGCGAGTTCTGACGTTAGTTCTCAGGGTTGTCATAGGCCTCCTTGGCCGCTGATGTGAGCGCGCGGTAACGCTCGAGTTCACTCGCGAAGCGAAGCCGAATCTTGTCTTCCCTGATCTGCATGTCCGATAGTCTTTTTTCTTCATTTGCCATACGGACATAAAGTTTGTCAATTTCGCTCTGTTGATCCGCTTTGACGGCTAGACCCGAGCGCTGCTGGTCTGCTACCTGCTTAATATTTTCTCTGATGGCAGTTTTGGTGCTTTCGACTGATTTCTTGATCAGTCTGGAGTCGTAATTCATTTGGGCTAGCTCCATCTCAAGCGCGCTATGAATGTCGGACTCTGACCGATACTGGATAACCAATAACCGGTCGGACTGAATTGCCCGCATTTCTTCAGAGATCAGCGGTTTTCTTTTTTCGACTTTTTTGAGGGTGCGGGCTTCCTGAGACATGGACGTGTCTTTGACCTGCTCAATGACTAACCCGTTTTTGTTGAGGACTTGGTACGGTTGGTTGGCGAATTCAGCGGGCACCGACGAGCCATAGTGGACATTGCCCTCTTTATCCTTCCAGCGGTAAGTGTCGGCTGCCAGATCGGTTGCCGACAAAAAAAGCATAGCGGCGATTAATATCGCCCCAATCCTTGGGTTAGACTCCATATTCGCTACGATACCGCCGAATAGCTTCAATGTCGATATTTCCAACAGATTGACTTTCAAGGAATTCAATCAGGTCATTTAAACCAGCGATAGCAATCACGGGTATACCGAACTCCTTGGTCACCTCCTGTGCGGCAGATGCCGTTCCATTGCCGCGTTCTTCCCGATCCAGTGCAATCGCCACGCCACAGGCTGTGGCTCCGGCCTGTTGAATCCACTCGATAGACTCCCGCACGGATGTGCCTGCTGATATGACGTCATCGGTAATCAGAACATTGCCTTTTAGTTGGGCGCCAACCAGCGTGCCGCCTTCTCCGTGATCCTTGGCTTCCTTGCGGTTGTAGGCAAACGGTATGTTGCGGTGGTGGCTATTATTGAGCATGATCGCGACGCCAGCCGCTAATGGAATACCTTTGTAGGCCGGGCCAAAAAGCATATCAAAGTCGAGTTGTGAGTCGAGTATGGCCTGTGCATAGCAATCTGAAAGTACTTCGAGGCTGCGGCCGTCATCAAACCCGCCAGCGTTGAAGAAATAAGGGCTGGTGCGCCCAGATTTTAATGTGAAACTGCCAAATTTGAGGTTGCCCCTGGCCATGGCGAGTTCAAAAAATGTCTGTTTATAGTTTTGCATAATGTGAGTATCTCGCGGCTTTAGCGATGCTGCAATACTCATTGTTCATACTGGTGATAGGAAGTGTTAAAAGCTCTCCCCAGCACGTTTCCCTGCGGCTGTCTGTTTGTGGGACAAGCAAAGCGCCTGTAAACGACCATGACAAGCCGGGCAAGGGCGGTTATGCTGCTTTCCTGCACCCAAATCAAGAAGAAACCTACCTTATGCGAATTATCAGTGTTAATACCAATGGCATCCGGGCCGCAGCCCGTAAAGGCTTTTTTGAATGGATGAAGAAACAAAATCCGGATGTGGTTTGTATTCAGGAAACCAAGGCCCAGGAGCATCAGTTGGGTGATCCGGTTTTCTCACCCGATGGTTACCGCAGTTATTTTCATGACGCGCAAAAGAAAGGCTACAGCGGGGTGGCGATCTATACCCGCCATGAACCGGACCAGGTTCATCACGGCATTGGCTGGGAAGTGATGGATTACGAAGGGCGTTGGTTGAGGGCCGATTTTGGCAATTTGAGTGTGATTTCCTTGTACTTGCAATCGGGCTCATCGAAAGAAGAGCGTCAGCAGATCAAATATCAGACCATGGATTATCTGCAGCCTTTGTTTAAAGCGATGGTTGCCGAAGGCCGTGAATACATCATTTGTGGCGACTGGAATATCGCGCACAAGAATATCGACATCAAGAACTGGCGCGGCAATCAGAAAAACTCCGGTTTTCTGCCGGAAGAGCGCGCCTGGATGGATGAATTGTTCGGGCCGGTGGGTATGGTGGATACCTTTCGCCAGGTTGAGAGTGGCGAAGATCAATATACGTGGTGGTCAAACCGGGGTCAGGCGTGGGCCAATAATACCGGTTGGAGAATTGACTACCATATCGCTACGCCCGGTGTGGCTTCAAAAGCGCGGGCGGTTGATATCTATAAAGAAGAGCGTTTTTCGGACCACGCGCCATTGACGATTGATTACGACTACGACATTGAAACCAAGTAACGACTCACTGAATATAGCTCCGCGGCGTTGGCAGGAAATACTGTTCAACCGCAAAATGGTGACCTGTGTTTTTCTGGGGTTCACCTCGGGCATGCCGCTTTTTGTGCTGGTGCAGCTGGTGCCGGCATGGTTGCGCAGCCATGATGTCGACCTTGCGACGATTGGTCTGTTCGCGCTGGTAATGCTGCCGTATACCTGGAAGTTTGTCTGGTCGCCAGTGATGGACCGCTTCAAGCTGCCCTTCCTGGGGCGTCGACGGGGCTGGGCGCTGCTCACCCAGGTTGGCTTGCTGTTCTCAATAGCCGCGCTTGGCGGTCTTGACCCCTCCAGGTCACTGCAGGGTATCGTCGTAACCGTGTTTGTCATTTCACTGTTTGGTGCGAGCCAGGATATTGTAATTGACGCTTATCGGCGCGAACTGCTGGCCGATGACGAACTGGGAACAGGCACCTCTTTTTTCATTAATGCCTACCGCCTGTCTTCACTGGTGCCGGGTTCACTGGCCCTGATTTTGTCCGACCATTTACCATGGTCCACCGTTTACTGGATCACCGCGTCCTTCATGGGTGTGGGCATTATCACCACGCTCATTATCAAAGAGGTTAGCGATGACGCGCTGGCGCCAACGACGCTCAGAATGGCGATCATTGAGCCCTTTGTGGAGTTTTTTTCGCGCGGCGGCATCAAAGCGGGCCTGGCGATACTCGCGTTTCTGTTTCTCTACAAGCTTGGTGACAATATGGCGACGGCGTTGGCAACGCCGTTTTATCTCGATATGGGTTTCAGTCGTAGCGAAATTGGCTCAATTGCAAAAATTGCCGCGCTGTGGGCTTCTATAGCCGGCGGCATACTGGGTGGTGTGGTCATGTTGAAGCTCACCATCAACAAGGCGCTGTGGGCGTTTGGTTTTGTGCAGATGCTGACCATTCTGGGCTTTGCCTGGCTCAGCACGGTCGGGTATCACCCTGCAGGCTTGTTTGTGGTCGTGAGTGGTGAGTACCTCGGCGTCGGCTTGGGCACGGTTGCTCTGACTGCCTATATGGCGCGGGAGACCAGTAAGGCCTTTACAGCCACGCAGTTTGCGTTGTTCACGAGTTTAATAGCAGTACCCAGAACGTTTGCCAATGCGTCTACCGGGTTCATTATTGAGGCTATTGGTTATACGCAGTTTTTCCTCGTGTGCACGCTGCTTGCCATTCCCGGTATGCTTTTACTGTTCAAGGTAGCCCCATGGCACGAGCAGGGTCGACGCTGACTTAGCGGGCAGGCCCTACCCGAAAACCAAACGGCAGAATCGCCAGTCGGGTCATTTTCAAATGCTGCGCTGCGAACGGCAGGCCGATGATGGTAATGGCAAAAAGCGCGGCCAAAATCAAATGCATTAACGCCAACTCCAGGCCCGGCAGCAAAATCCAGATGATGTTCATGATGACGGATACCGCGCCGCCAGGCGGTTCATTTTCGCGTATTTCCCGGCCGAACGGAGCCATGCCCAAAATGGATAGTTTGAAGCACTGGATGCCGAAGGGAATGCCGATGATGGTAATGCACAGCAGGATGCCGCCAAGGATATAGGCAAGTGAGATGAGGAACCCGCCGCAGATAAACCAAAGAACATTGAGTAAAACTGACATCGTTAGAACCTGCTTGTTGGCAAATTAAAAGTGGGTGCAGTCCTGCAGTGTTTCTATTTCAAATCAGTTTTCAATGTCGACGCGATGGGACTTGCCACCGCGTCGATTTACTTTATTGAAATTACACGTTCAACAGGAGGTATTCACGCTCCCAGGAACTGATGACCTTGTTAAAGGCCTCAAACTCGTGGCTTTTAACAGCTTTGTAAGCCCGCACAAAACTCGGGCCCAGCACGTCCTTAAGCGCGCTTTGTTCATCCAGCAACCTCAGCGATGCCTCCAGACTGCGCGGCACGGTTAAGGGTTCAGCGTAGGCGTCACCTGTGTGCGGTTGGCTGGGCATAATGCCCTGTTTCATTCCCAGGTATCCGCAGGCCAGCGATACAGCAATGGCCAAATAGGGGTTGCAGTCTGCACCGGGGAAGCGATTTTCGACTCTGCGTGCTTGTGCGTTGCTGTCCGGAATACGGATGCCAGTGGTCCGGTTTTCATAGCCCCAGTGCATATTGGTAGGAGCCGCGAAATCTGGTGACAACCTTCGATATGAGTTGACGCTAGGTGCGAAAAACGCCATCGCGGCAGGGGTGAATTGCTGCAAACCGCCAATAAAGTGGCGGAACCGGGGGTGCTCTGAACCGTCTTCCTGGGAGAAAATATTAAGCCCTGTTTTCGTGTCAACAATGCTCTGGTGAATGTGCAGGGCGCTACCCGGTTCATTTGCCATGGGTTTGGCCATGAACGTTGCGAATACGCCGTTACGCAAAGCGGTTTCACGCATGGTGCGCTTGAAAACAAATACCTGGTCGGCCAGGTCAAGGGCGTCGCCATGCAGGAAGTTAACTTCCATTTGCGCCAGTCCCGACTCATGGATAAGGGTGTCTACATCCAGTTTCTGGGCTTCGCAGTGTGAATACATGTCTTCAATAATTTTTTCAAACTCATTGACCGCGTCAATGCTGTAGGACTGACGGCCGGCTTCAGGCCGTCCAGAGCGACCGACGGGGGGGCGCAAACCCTGGTCGGGATCGGCGTTTTTCTGAATCAGGTAAAACTCAACTTCGGGTGCCAGGATGGGTTGCCAGCCTTCCGCCTCATAAAGCGCCAATACTTTGCGCAGCACGCTACGTGTTGCGAGTGGGTGCAAGCCGCCTTCCCGCAGGTAACAATCGTGAATGATCTGACCGGTGGGTTCGGTCGCCCAGGGCACCAAGCGCATGGTATTTGGGTCGGGCTGCAGCATCATGTCGCTGTCGGTTGGACCGATCAGTTCGGCTTCTTCTTCGGTGTAGTCGCCGGTGACAGTAGTCACCAGGATTGCCTGAGGCAATCGACTGTCTTCCTTTACAAACTTATCGGCCGGAATAAACTTGCCGCGAGCGTTGCCGGTGATGTCTGGTACGACACATTCCACTTCGGTTATTTTGTTTTCTTTAAGCCATTCACTTATTTCTTGCGGGTACATAAATAGACCTTTGTTTTTAACGAAAGCCTATAGCATAACGCTTCTTTGGCTTGTGTAACATTGGGATTACGAAACACTGGTCGCGGTTCGCGGTTAAAACCGGGTGCGTGGGTATTTTTTATTTAACAGGTTTGGCCGGCGGTTCAAATATGTCACCCAGCAATACCGGTTTTGTTGCGCCGGTGATCAGCCGGGTGTCGTGGCGCTTTTGATTCAGTCGTTGTTTTGCCAGCCAGGCAAATAACAGACCCTCTACCCAGTCAGGGTCGGCCCCATGACCGGCCGTAGACTCAATGATGACAGCGGGTAACGCGGCTGCAATTCTGTCCAGCAGAAACGTGTTGTGGACCCCGCCGCCGCAAACCAGCAGGCGGTCTGGCAGGTTGTTTTCGTTCAGGCTGCGCGCGATGCCAAGCGCGGTGAGTTCGGCCAGAGTTGCCTGAACGTCGGTTTCCGTCAACGCAAAACCATGCCGCATGTGTTCGAGCCAGGATAAGTTGAAATGCTCCAGGCCGGTGCTTTTTGGCGGCGTCAAACTGAAGTAGGGGTCGGCTAGCATTTTCTGCAATAAGTCGTTATCGACACGACCCCTGGAACCCCAGGTGCCGTTATTATCAAAATCTTTTTTTAGATGACGTTTTGTCCAACCGTCCATCAGGCAGTTACCCGGACCACAGTCAAACCCCGTAACACCGCCCTTGGCAGGCAACAAGGTCAGGTTTGAAATGCCGCCGATATTCAGAATCGCACGGTTCTCATTTTCGTTGCGAAACAATCCTTCGTGGAACAAGGGCGCCAATGGTGCGCCCTGGCCACCCGCACTGACATCGGCGCTGCGAAAATTAGCCACTACCGTTGTACCGGTGTTGCGAGCGATCAGGTCGCCCTTGCCGAGTTGAATGGTGATGGGGTTTTCGCCCGAGGGTTGGTGCCAGACGTTTTGACCGTGCGAGCCAATGGCGCGGATGTCGCGCATTTCCATACCGGCTTCGCGTACCAGGTTTTGTGCAGTGCGCGCAAAGAAAAGGCCGAGGTTGTCATCCAACAGGCTGGCCACTGCACTGGTGGGGGGATGACCTGTTGCAAGCAGTTGCTCCAGCGTCAATTTGATGGCGGGAGGGTACGGCGTACACGAGGCGTGCAGCATGTCCATCGCGTCATCATTGAAATTGACCAGCACAGCGTCCACTCCGTCACGACTGGTGCCGGACAGCATGCCAATGAAAAGTTCGTCACTCATGGGCTGCTTGTGGCGTAAATTGATGCGGTTTCAAGCCGGCTCAGTTGCGACAGCACCGGCGCGGCTTTCAGCTTGAACTCCGCAAGCTGGCCTGCCGCAAGCGGGTTGGCTGTTGGTAGTGAGACCGTGCGCGGGTTGCGGTGCACGCCATTGACCAGGAACTCGTAATGCAAGTGCGGTGCTTGCGCCAAGCCCGTTGATCCCACATAGCCAATGACATCACCCTGTTTCACCCGCTGACCCTTTTTGACCGTGCGGTTGGTGAAATGCAGGTATTTCGTGACGATGCTATTGGCGTGCTGAATAAACACGTGATGTCCGTTGTATTTGCTGTAGCTGGACTGGATAACCTTGCCATCGCCGGAGGTAAATACCGGCGTGCCTTTGGGCGCCCTGTAATCGATACCGTTATGGGCTTTAATCCGCTTTAATATCGGGTGATAGCGTTTTGGGTTGAAGTTAGAGCTGATGTAAGAAAAATTCAGCGGCGCGCGCAAAAATGCTTTGCGCATATTGCGGCCGTCAGGGGCGAAATATTGTGTGCGCCCATCAACCTCAAAACGAAGCGCCTGAAACTTTTCGTTTTGATTGACGAAGGTCGCGCCGACGATCTCGCCATCGCGCAAAAAGGCCCCGTCCCGGTAAACCTTTTCATAGATGAGGTGAAAGTGGTCGCCTTCACGGATGTCGAGTACAAAATCGATATCCCAGCCAAACAGGTTTGCCAGTTTCATGACCATGCCGTCGCTGAGCCCCGCTTGCTTACCCGCAAGAAACAGCGATGATGTGATCGTGCCGCTGGTTTCAGTTATTTCTGTGATGATGTCGCGGGTTTCGGTGCTCGCCAAAATTTCTTGGCCATCGTTATCGATAATCAGGTAACTGGTCTCATCGATGGCGTAGCGCATACGTTTCAGTGATTTGTCGTCATGACGCTGAAACTCGAATAAGTCGCCCGGGCGAATCTTCTTCAGCTGTTTGGTTTCTTTGTTGAGGGCCATGATGCGGTGCAGGGTTCCGGCACCAAAGCCCTGCTGCCGGAATATGCTGTCCAACGACTGGCCGGGCCGAACGGTTACGTTTTCCCATGGCTCGGCTTGTAGAAGCGCTTCGGTCGTTGCCGCACCAGGCGTCACGTCGGCCATGTCGGCTGGCGGTGTCTTGAAATCCTGCCGCGCGGGCAGGTTCAGGTTGATCACCTTGTTGGTGACCGTCTTCTCATCAACGCCAACTTCAAGCCCCCCCAGCGCGAAACCGAAGACAATGAGGGTCACGGCAAACAAAAACAGCTTGGACCGGGTCGGTTTTAAATGAAATTGTGGCAATTTTCCGATCAGTTCGGAAAAGATATTCTTATTTTGCATGCTGCATATTGACCGTCATCGGAGTCATGTGTTCAGGCAGCGGTAAAGATAACACAGGATAGGTAATTCGGAGTGTGCATTTGCCGCGTCATGGTGCAATATTGAGAATTGTGGTGGAGGCTTGCCGTACAAGGCAATACAATGCCTTTTCTTGCTCAACAGAAAAATAAGCTGGCACAAAACGGACTGGTATATGACGGATGTAAAACAGGCTCTCGAACTGATCGCGAGAGGCACAGAAGAAATCATCAAGCTTGAAGACCTGCAAAAGAAGCTGGAAACGGGCCGGCCACTGAAAATCAAAGTGGGATTTGACCCCACGGCACCTGATTTGCATATTGGGCACACCGTTGTGATTAACAAAATGCGTCAGTTTCAGGACCTGGGGCACGAGGTCACTTTTTTGATCGGTGACTTCACCGGCATGATTGGTGATCCGACAGGGAAAAGTGCAACCCGCAAGCCACTGACAAAAGAAGAAGTAATGGCAAATGCCGAAACTTACGCAACCCAGGTGTTCAAGGTGCTGGACCGCGAGAAGACAAAAATCCGCTTCAACTCGGAGTGGATGAGCGAACTCGGCTCGGAAGGTATGATCCGCTTGACCGCCAAGTACACGGTGGCTCGGATGCTGGAACGTGATGACTTTGAGAACCGCTATCGCAGCGGTCAACCGATCGGCATGCATGAGCTGCTTTATCCGCTGGTGCAGGGCTACGATTCGGTGATGCTGGAATCGGACGTTGAGATGGGCGGCACCGATCAGAAATTTAATCTGTTGGTCGGGCGTCACTTACAACAGCACTATGGGCAGGAGCCCCAGGTCATTATTACCCTGCCGTTGCTGGAAGGTCTCGACGGCGTGCAGAAAATGTCCAAGTCACTGAACAATTATGTCGGCATCACCGAAGTGCCCGATGAAATGTTCGGTAAGTTGATGTCAATCTCTGATGACATGATGTGGCGTTATTTCGATTTGCTCAGTTTCAAGAGCAATGAAGAGCTCGCAGCGCTTAAACAGCGGGTTGCCGATGGCGAAAACCCCCGGGACATCAAGTTCCTTCTATGCGAAGAGATTGTTGAGCGGTTTCATGACCGCGCGGCTGCCGATGCTGCCCGCGAAACGTTTATCGCGCGTTTCCGCGGCGGCGCAATGCCGGAAGATATTCCCGAGAAAACACTGTCGGTAGGCAGTGAAGGCATTGGTATTGCTGCCGCGCTAACACAGTGTGGGTTGACCGCGAGCAACTCGGAAGCCTTCCGGATGCTCAAGCAAGGCGGTGTGCGTATCGATGGTGAGAAGATCAGCGACCGGTCACTGCAACTGGAGACCGGTTTCGAAGGTATCCTGCAAGTAGGCAAACGCAAGTTCTGCAAAGTGCATGTCCAATAAAACAACATTAACAGCGGGCGAACTGCTCAAGCTGCGCCAGCGTCTCGATGAGATTGATACGGGAATCATAGACCTGATTGCCGAACGTCAGGCGGTGGTCACCATCATTGCAGAGCACAAGCTGAAAACCGGCCTGCCTCTGCGGCACTATGAGCGTGAACGCGAAGTGATAGACCGCGGTGTGGCGCGTGCGGAATCCCGTGGCTTGGCCGGCTCAGTTGCCCGCGATATTCTTCAAACCCTGATTCATCACTCTCTGAGTAACCAGGAAACTCACAAGCTGGTTCAATCTGACCATGGTCATGGTCAGCGTGCTCTGGTTATCGGTGGTCTTGGCCGCATGGGTGTGTGGATGTCCCGTTACCTCGATATGGTGGGTTACGATGTGGATATCGCCGACCGTATTGCCGGCGACACACCGTTTAATCAGGTGGAAGACTGGCAATCTGTGGTCAATGATTACAGCTTGATTGTGGTCGCTGTGCCGTTGCGGCCCAGTAACGATATCCTGTTGCGGCTAGCGCAACTGAAGCCAACAGGACTGGTGTTCGACATCGGGTCGCTGAAAAGCCCCATGCGTGAAGGCCTGGATGCCATGCGCTTGAGCGGTTGCCGTGTTTGCTCGGTGCATCCGATGTTTGGCCCCCATGAAATTGGCTTGTCAGGCCGCCACATCCTGTTTGTAAATGTGGGCAATCAGGAAGCCATTGCCGAGGCCCGTGCCTTATTTGCCCATACCGCCGCCGACTGCGTGGAAATGAGTCTTGAGGAGCACGACGAGGTGATGGCGTGGGTGCTGGGCCTGTCACATCTGGTCAATATCGCGTTTGCCGGTACGCTGGCAGAGAGCGGCGAGGCTGTTCCCCTGCTGAAAAAGATTTCCAGCTCGACCTTCAATGCCCAGTTACAGGTAGCGACACAAGTGGTGTCGGAAAACCCCCATTTGTATTACGAAATTCAGAAAGGCAATGAAAACACCGCAGAGGTCAGTGAACACTTCCGCACGGTGCTGGACAAGCTCGTGACAGCGGTTGTCGAAAATGACGAAGATGTGTTTACCCGATACATGGGCGTGGCCCGGCAACGTCTGGCAGGCACAGCAGCCGAAGACTTATCATCGTGAAGCAACTGGCGGACGTTGACTGGGACAATTGGCAAGCCAAAGACCCAGCCACCCTGGTGTTTGTTATCCGGGACGGCAAAATACTGTTGATCGATAAAAAAACCGGGTTGGGCAAGGGTAAGGTTAATGGTCCGGGCGGCAAGGTTGAGTGTGGTGAAAGTCCGGAAAATTGTGCGGTGCGAGAGTGCCAGGAAGAACTGGGTATTACGGTCACCAACCTGCAATACTGCGGTCAGCATCGCTTTCAGTTTGTTGACGGGTATTCGATCCATGTTTGGGTGTACTGCACAAGCGAGTTTGAAGGCGTACCTACCGAGAGTGTTGAGGCGCGGCCCTTTTGGGTGCCGTTGGACGAGATCCCCTATCATCAGATGTGGGAAGACGACAGCATCTGGCTGCCGATGATGTTACGTGGAGAGCAGTTTCACGGACGTTGGATTTTTGACGGCGACACCATGGTCGATTATGAATTGTTAACTGACAATACGGGCGTACAGAAAAATGAAAAACAAAAATAGTCTTTTGGCTAAAGCGCCGGGGTTTCTGGCTTTGCTGTCATTGTGTTTTTCCGCCACCGCCGAGGAGTTGCCCGAGCGTGAGCGCGCAAATCAGATAGCCCAGAAATACCTGCTGACCGACACCCACATTGACGTACCTTATCGCCTCCATTCCGGATGGGTAGATGTTACCGGGTCGGCACCTGATGGGCAGTTTGACTATCCCCGCGCGGTCAAAGGCGGCTTGAATTTACCGTTCATGTCCATCTACACACCCGCGGAAATGGAAGAGGAAGGCGGCAGTTTTGAACTGGCCAACCAACTGATTGACTCTGTCGAGGCTATGGTTGCGCGGGCACCCGATAAATTTATGCTGGTGCGCTCCGTGGCAGATGCAGAGAAAACCGTACCCAGCGAAAAAATCGGCCTTGCGATGGGGTTGGAAAATGGTTCACCGATCGATCACAAGCTGGAAAACGTCAGGTATTTTGCCGATCGCGGTATCCGTTACATCACACTTACACACGGCCTGAGCAACCAGATTGCCGATTCGTCGTACGATGAAAACCGCCGTTGGGGCGGGTTGAGCCCGTTTGGCAAAGAAGTGATCAGTGAAATGAACCGCGTTGGCATTATGGTGGATATTTCACATGTGTCAGACGATGCGTTCTGGCAGACCCTGGAGGTTAGCAAGGTGCCTGTGATCGCTTCACATTCGTCGGCGCGAGTATTTACACCGGGTTTTGAACGCAACATGAGCGATGAGATGATTATTGCTTTGGCGAAAAATGGCGGTGTTATTCAAATCAACTGGGGCTCATCGTTTCTGACCGCCAGCGCCAACGAATACTCAACGGCATTCTGGAAGTTGCAGGAAGAATGGGCGCAAGAAAACGGCGTTGCGGAAGATAGCGCCGAAGCCAAAAAGTTTGCAAGCGATTACAAGGAAAACTCACCGTACCCTTATGCAACGATGGCAGAAACCGTAGATCATTTTGATCACGTCATTAAGCTCGTTGGTATTGATCATGTTGGTATTGGATCTGACTTTGACGGGGTGGGAGACAGCTTGCCAATCGGACTGAAAGATGTCGCCGATTACCCCAACCTGGTGGCAGAGTTTTTACGCCGCGGATACTCAGAAGCGGATATCGCCAAGGTACTCGGTGGAAACCTGATGCGTGTCTGGCGCCAGGTGGAGGCATATGCCGCCAAGGGTTGAGGCCTGACCTTATTCCCTTTTATTGCCTATAATGCCGGGTGATGACGGCATATATCACTGTTGCATTGGCGGCGCTACTGGCCGCCGGCTTGACCCTCTACTCTGGTTTTGGGCTTGGAACCTTGTTGTTGCCGGTTTTTACGCTGTTTTTCCCCGCAGAGGTAGCGGTGGTAGCCACGGCCATGGTGCATGGCGCAAATAACGTTTTTAAAGTTTCACTGCTTGGGCGCTTTGCAGACCGGGATGTTGTACTCAGGTTTGGGTTGCCCGCGATCTTCTCAGCTATTCTTGGCGCCCTGGTTTTGGGCTGGATCGTTGGTTCCGGTTCAAGTGTGGCGGTTGAGGTAGATGAGCAGGTCATTGCCGAGATTACGCCGGTTAAACTGGTGATTGGTTTGTTAATGATCGGCTTTGCCCTGTTTGAATTAGTGCCGCGTTTTCGGAGGCTTGAATTTGAACGCCGTTATTTACCGTTAGGCGGTATCTTATCGGGTTTTTTTGGCGGGCTTTCGGGTCATCAGGGGGCATTGAGGTCGGCGTTTCTTGCCAAAGCCGGGTTGACCACAGATCGCTTTGTGGGCAGTAACGCGGTCATCGGCTTTATGGTCGATTTGACCCGTGTTTCAATTTACATTGCATTGTTTACAGCCGCCGGCGGCGACATCAGTGACTTCAGCGGCTGGCCGTTGGTGGCGACCGGTGCGGTTTCCGCGTTTTGCGGCGTGCTTATTGGCAAAAAATTTCTGCACAAGGTCACCATGACCAGCATACGGATGCTGGTCGGTGCGTTGTTGTTCGGCGTGGGTTTGTTGCTGGTGGTCGGGGTTTTATAGCAGCCACTATTTTTGTCGCAAAAAGGCCAGTACCCCCGCTTATCCGGGCCTGAAAGCCGGGGCCCTCAGGTGCTTAGCTTGCGTTCATCCAGGCCGATACTGCGCGCGATAATTTCTTTCATGATTTCTGAACTGCCCGCATAAATTCGGGAAACCCGGGCGTCGGTGAACATATGGGAAATACGGTATTCGCTCATGTAGCCCGCGCCGCCATGCAGTTGCACACATTCATCCATGACTTTTGATTCCAGCTCACTGGCAAAAAGCTTGGCTTCGGCAGCCAGATCCGCGCTGAGTTCGCCCTGGTTGTGCAGCATGACGCACTGGTCGATAAAGGTTTGCAGCACATCCAGAGAGGTGCGCATTTCTGCCATTTTGAAGCGGCTGTTCTGAAAGGCTCCAACGGGCTTACCAAACACTTTTCGCTCGAGGATAAAGTCCATGGTCAGATCAAAAGCCACCTGTGCGTGCGTGACCTCCTGGCAGGCGCTGATCAGACGTTCTTCGGCCAGGTGGTGCATCAGGCTGTAAAAGCCTTTTTCCGGATCACCCAAAACATTTTCAGCGGGAATGCGGACATTTTCGAAAAATAGCTCGGCGGTGTCCTGAACCTTGAGGCCCATTTTTTTAAGGTTGCGGCCGCGGCTGAAACCCTCCATACCGGCTTCGACTACAAACAGTCCAATGCCATGGGCCTTGTCGGGTACGGTTCTGGCGGCCACGACGAACGCGCCGCCATTGATGCCATTGGAAATATAGGTTTTGGAACCGTTCAGTATCCAGTCATCACCATCACGTGTGGCGCGGGATTTCATGCCTGCCAGATCACTGCCGGCCCCGGACTCTGTCATTGCGATACCAAGAATCGTCTCGCCGCTGATACATTTTGGCAACAAGCGTGCTTTGAGCGTTTCGCTGCCCAGGTGGCCGATATAGGGACCAACCAGACGGCTGTGAAGAGTCAAAAATAAACCGATGTCGCCATGGCGAATGGTTTCTTCAATGACGATTTGTTCAAAACGAAAGTCCGTAATGCCAAGGCCGCCATATTGTTCATCGGCCCACATGCACAGCAGGCCCTGTTCTCCGACTTTCCGGAAAACATCCGGGTCACAGGCGCCGTTTTCGCGCCATTGTTCAACGTGGGGGGCAATTTCTGACTGCATGAAGCGGCGTACGCCGTCGCGGAACATTTCGTGATCTTCTTCAAATATCAAACGTTTCATTGCAACCCTTTCCAGTCAAATTTTTATGGTTCATAGAATGCCAGTTTTTAGCGTGCCTTACTATGGCGACAGCCAAGTTTTATGTGGCGGCGAACGGCCTCCCAAAAGAAAGCACGCTCAGGACGTACCCCTCTTGAGTAAGTAGAAACCAGGGGCCGACCCCGGTGGCGCAAGTGGACTGTTGGTCAGTATTGCAGGTCGACGAGCAGGGCCCCGCGTGTGTCCGTGGTGACGTCGGTGTGATAACGGTAGGACTCATGATTAGACCCCATGACGAGTTTGGCGCCGTGTTTAAGCGCGTCGATCATTTTCGGTTCCAGCTCAAAGCGCATAAAGTGCACCGCCGAAGTTTTTTCATCGTTGCTGCGCTCCAGGTCCTCGTTGGCTATCGCATATACGGGGTCAAACCCGTCGATCTGAATCCAAATGAGGTGCTCGATGCCCTTTAGCAGGGCGAGTTGCCGCTTGCGCTGCTCAACATCCTGATACTCCAGCATAGCCGTGGCCTTCAGATTCGCCCCGTCCGGGATCAAAGGATTGTAGGTGTCGAGTTCTTCCTGAATGCCGTCGGCTTCAAATATTTTCTCGATACGCAGCATTTCCTGAATTTGATACTGGACCGTCAGACGGTCTTCAAAGTAAAGGAACAGATGCGGACCAATGGCCACGCGGCGGTGCTTCTTGTGCGCGATAACGCGGTTGCGGAAGTCGGGCCGGTTCACGGCGTATTGTTCCAGGCTCATCAGGTCTGAACGGGCTAGTTGCATCGTCATTTTCATATTCCGTATGCTTTTCTCAACAGCGACATGGGATTGGTTTCGCCGTGTTTTAATTCCAGTCCCGCGGCAATCTGCGTGGCGGCCATGGGGCAGTCGGAAACCAGGTAGTCAGCCTCCATTTTTTGTGCCCTGTTGATAACTGGACGGGCGATTTTCTGTGATTTGGCCCAGGTGTCGTTGCGCACACCATAGGTGCCGTCGTGACCCGAACAGCGCTCGATGGCATTGATTTCGGTGCCTGGAATCAGCGATAAAATCTGCTTCGTCTTTGGGCCTATATTTTGCACCCGCTGATGACACGGAACGTGCCATGCGACGGTGCCAAGCGGCTGGTGAAACTCAGTTCTCAATAATTCAGCCTTGTGGCGGTGCGAAAGGTACTCGAACGGGTCAAAAATATGCGCTTTAACCTTCATGACATCTTCGTCAGCGGGGAACATCAATGGCAGTTCCTGTTTGAACATCAACACACACGAAGGCACCGCCGCCACGATATCCCAGCCTTCATCAATCAACTTAACCAATTGAGGGATGTTTTTCCGCCGCAGTTTATCGACTTTTTTGAGGTCGCCCTGTTCAAGTTTGGGCATGCCGCAGCAAGATTCTTTTTCCGTCAGTCTGACAGGAATACCATTGTGTTCAAATACCGCGATCAGGTCTTCGCCGATGCCCGGTTCATTGAAGTTGCAATAACAGGTGGCGAACAAGGCGACCCGGCCGCGTGTTGGACCTGCTTCAGTGGCCTGAATGCCCCTTGGCTGGTGATCTTTGCAGCGTTTTTTGAGTGTCTTTGTGTGGTGATTCGGCAAGTGGGCTTCGGGGTGGATATCCATCAGCTTTGATGCCGCTTTGCGCATTGTCGGATTTGTTTTGGTGGCATTTACCACCTGATTAATAACCGGTATGCCTGCAATCCTGCCAACCATGTCGGTGCTGCTAATCAGTTTGTGACTGATTTTACGCTCGCCTTTTTCAAACTGTATGGCCTTGGCCCGTAACATCAGGTGCGGGAAATCAATGTTCCATTCGTGTGGCGGAACATAGGGGCACTTGCTCTGGTAACACATGTCGCAGAGATAGCACTCGTCTACCACCTTCCAATAATCTTTTTTGTCGATACCATCGACCTCGAATGTCGCCGACTCGTCAACCAGGTCAAACAGGGTTGGAAAAGCGTCGCATAGCGAAACGCAGCGTCTGCAGCCATGGCAAATGTCATAAACGCGTTCGAGTTCTTCAAGAAGTGGTGTTTCGTTATAGAATTCCGGGTCGTTCCAGTTCAAAGGGTGCCGGGTTGGTGATTCGAGGCTGCCTTCGCCTGGTGATAGCGGTGACTTGCTCATTGTTGAGGCCTGTTCCATGAAAAAAAAGGGGCGCCAAGGAGGCGCCCCAATCAAATGCACAAAACCCGTGGGGCTATTCAATACCTGGTTTGTGCAAGAACCCTTTTAGTCCAGATCGTCTAAAGCTTTCTGGAATCGGTTGGCATGTGAGCGTTCAGCCTTCCCGAGCGTTTCAAACCAGTCTGCAATTTCGTCAAAGCCTTCTTCGCGTGCAGCGCTGGCCATCCCCGGATACATATCCGTGTATTCGTGTGTTTCGCCTGCAATAGCGGCTTTGAGGTTGTCACTGGTGGCACCAATAGGCAGGCCTGTTGCCGGGTCTCCGGATTCCTCAAGGTACTCAAGGTGTCCATGCGCGTGACCTGTTTCGCCCTCAGCGGTGGAGCGGAATACTGCTGCAACATCGTTGTAGCCTTCGATATCTGCCTTTTGTGCAAAGTAAAGGTACCGTCTGTTGGCCTGGGACTCTCCCGCAAAAGCGTCTTTCAAATTCTGTTCAGTCTTGCTGCCTTTTAATGACATTATTTCGTCCTCCAGTTGTCTGGCACCAATGAAATGTGCCAGTTCAAATCATAGTCCTGTTTTGTTGATAGGTGAAATTGTTTTTTACAATCATTTTCATAGGCAAAGCCAATGGTAAAAGCGGCCCGGATGCTTGCGATAGTGCCAACGTCTTATGACACGGCTTGTCGTATATATCTTTATGATTTATATGGGTGTAAGGTAATGTAATGGTTAGGAGGAGTTGGAGGAGTTGACCATGTCCAAGCTGTTGTCATTGGTTATTCTGTGCCTACTTGTCGTGATTTTTTCCGCGATCAGTGGTCAATTTACTGGTGGTGAGTGGTATCAGGAAATGAACCATCCCGCCTGGAGTCCCTCTGCTGCTGTGATGGCCATCGTTTGGGCTGTGCTGTACGCGTTAATGGCGCTGTCTGCGTGGATGGTCTGGGATACCAAACGCAGCCTTGCGGGAGCCGCTATTGGTTGGTGGGTTCTGCAGTTGTTTCTCGGTGTCGTTTGGTCCTTTACCTATTTTGGTCTGCACCGTATTGGGTGGGCGATGGTGGTGATAGGTGTGTGGCTGTTTGTGGTGATGATTGTCATCGAGGCTTTCGGTTCGATCAAATCACAGGCCGGACACATGATGAAACCGGTAGCGGCGTGGTTGTTGTTTTCTCTGGTATTGAACTTTGCTCAATGGCGCATGAATGGCGGTAGTATAAGTTCCGTGTTTTAAGCGTCACCTGCTTTGCAATTTACCCCGCCGTGAAGCGGGGTATTTCAGCTTGATTTTTGCGCAACCAGCGCAAGTATCCTTTTTAGTGACCCGGCCGCGTCAGCCTCCTATCAACTGTCCTAAGCGTCCGGTCAGTATGGCCAGGTAATTCCCCAGCGCGTAACCGATCAGGGCCATCAGGATGGATGCCGGCACCAGCGTTTTGCGGTGATGCGCGGCGACGATGGGGGCCGATGCCGCACCGCCTATGTTGGCTGCCGATGCAATTGCCACGGTGTGCACATCGACCTTGAATAGCCAGGCGCCTGTGAGGATGAAGGCGCCATGTATGAAGATCCAGACATAGGCCATCATCACGAACCCACCCATGGTGGCGAGGCTTGCCTCACTCAGGTCCATGGTCGCGCCAACCCGTGCGACATACACATAAATGATCGCCATGGCGATGGGTTGGGCTGCCGGTAAACGGCGGGCGGGCGTTACCGATGCAATTAACGCCAAAGTGGTAACCAGCAGTATCAGCCACGTACCCGCGGTGATCACCGTGGCACCGCCAACCACCACCGGTGGTAGAACCTCTGACAGGCCCAATGAAACCCAGGTAAACCCAATCGCGAGTAAGCCAAGATACAAAAGGCTGGTCATGGTGGGAGCGGGTTCTTCATGGTCAAACTCTGCTGCCGCCTGTTCCATTTGCGCGACGCGATCTTCCGGCACCTTCATCCAGCGGTTGAATCGGTCTGCAAACGCCTTGGACCCAAGCAGTATGGGCAGCCAAATCAGGTAAACCATCTGGTCGGCCGCCGCGGCCATGGTCAGGTCCCCTGCGGTGCCTTCGAGCCCAGCGTGGGCAGCTGTCATGTTGCCTGTGCCGCCAATCCAGCTTCCCGCCAGGGTGCCGAAGGCGCGCCAGCTATCCTCTGGCAGCGGAAAATAGGGAGCCCACGCAATAGACTGTCCCAGTGTGTAGGCCAGCACACCACCGATGACCACGCCCACACTACCAATCAGCATGACGAAAACACCCTTGCCCATAATGCGAATGGCGCCAAGTACGTCTACCTTGATGAGCATCAGTACGATGAACATGGGCAACCCGTATTGCCGTAAGAAGTCATAGGCGTCACTTTGAAACGGAATCACGCCAAAGTTCGATAGCAGCACCGGTGAGGCGTAAATGAAAATCAAAGGCGGCAAATAATTGAACAGTTTCCAGTGGGTGCGGCGTTCAAGCCAGAACCAGAAAGACACGACGGCGATCAAAACGGCCATGACCCCGATAGGTGATGAAATGATGGTTGTATTCATTGTTCTCCCAAATGTTGGTTGGTTTTCCGCACGTCATCCAGAAACTTGCATGCCAAGGCGATGCTGTCCAGTAAACGGGGTACTGCCTGGCTGATTTCATCAGCGGGAAGGTAAAGCATTTTTTTGTTTTTGACAGCTTGTAACTGTGGCCACTGCAGCCAGATGTCCAGCGCGTTGCCATCGCTTGCGGACTCCGGGGCTATCATTGCCTGTGGGTTCGCCATGATGACAGATTCGCGGTTGATCGGCGGCGCCAGTGTCGACAAATCGGCAAAGACATTCCGGGCGCCACAAACTTCCAGTCCACGGCTAATGATATGTTGGCCATTGATAGTGTAAAGCGGACGGGGCGCAATCTGGAAAAAATAATTGACCGGGTCTTTGTGCGCGTTTTGCAGGCGTAGTTGTTCTATTCTATCGCGCAGTTGCCGGGCGGCAGTCTGACCTACGGCTTCAGTACCGGCGGCACGGGAAATGTTTGCTACAGCATCGGCGATTTCTTCTGGCCGGGTAATTTCAATTTGCCAGACGATGATGCCCAGTTGTTCGAGCTTTTGCAGGGCGGCTTGGGGGTTGCCGGAAGCCCACGCGATCACGAGGTCCGGTTCCAGTGCCATAATTTGTTCAAGGTCGATACGGAAGGCGTCTCCTACGCGTCGAATTTGCTGTACCTGAGCAGGAAAATTGCTGTACTCAACCACGGCTTTAAGCTGCTCTCCGGCACCCGCGGCGAATACAATTTCGGCCAAATTTGGTGCCAGCGTAATGATGCGCTGAGCTGGCGAGGACAACGTCAGTTCATCACCATTGGCTTGCGTCAAGGTGATGTCGGCAGCACAAAGCTGGGTTGAGGTCAGGGCAAAAAAGACAAAAAAGGCAGGCGAAAAACGTTTAAGAACACCTCGCTGCCACGTCATGCGATCACATTCACCAGCAACAGCATGGCCAGTATCGTGGCCCACACACCCAACGAGCGCCAGACCAGGTCCATTGACAGTTTAATGCTTGCCATGGGTCCCAGCAGCTGGTCGGCGTAACCATCCATCGCCGCGTGACCGGATTGAACGATGGTGCGTGCGCTGGTCAGCATAAATTCGTTGTTGCCCTCGAACAGGTCATGGCCGCGTTCAACATGATATTGCTTCCAGGCGCGGTAGACGGAATCGAAATCTGTCGCGACAGCCAGGCCAAGTGTCATCAGTTGGGCCACGGGCCATTCCATAACTTTGCATAAACGGGTGGTCAGATTTTTTTGTTCGTCAAATAAACCAAAGTCGCCGTCGCTAAGCCATGTTGCCAGCCGGTAGAGCAAGGCGCCATAAATGCCAAGTACAGCGAACCAGAAAATGATGCCGAACCAGCGTTTCAGTGCCTTGCTGAAAACTGCGTTAATGGCAGCAGTTTGGCAAACATCTTTGTCTTCCGGGATAGGCCCGTCCAGCAAAGTTTCCAAAGCCTCTTTTTGCGCCTCTTCATTTTTTGCGTGAATGACGCTGCGAACATCAATATCAAGATCGCGCGGGCCGAATGTGTAGATGAGAACAGCGACGGCAAAAATGAACTCGCCTAGATGGCCCAGGCCCGAGAACACGAGGTAATTGGCACCATAGAGCAGCAGAACCGGCAGACCCAGCAATACCAGGAAGCCAATTGGACCTGACCAGCCGGGCAGCTTTTTGAGTAAGTTATTGCTGTGGTTTGTAAAATACGAGACCCACTCCAGCCTGCGTACATGACGCAAGTCGCGCACAAAGTGGCAGAGCAAAAATGCAATCAGAATAGAAATAATGGTCATTAAGTCTTGCCTGTTTTCAGAGCTTTTATTCGCTGCCGCTACCCACTACGGCATTACTGTTATTTTAGCAGGTTGGCGTAGAAACGTTCGCTGCCCGTTGCCGGCGCACCAGTTCTTCAAGGTCGCCTCCGCCGTTTTTTCGAAACCAGTCAGCCAATAGCCTGAAAGCAATGGCAACCGTTGGCGGTAACCGGACCTCGTTATCCATGACAGCCTGGGTCAACGATTCAACAGTAAACCAACGTGTTTCTTCAACCTCATCGCTGACACCACTATTGCGGTCGACGGACTCCGCATAAAACCCGCACATGGCAGACGCGGGAAAAGGCCAGGGCTGTGACGATACGTAACGGATGTCCTCAAGCTGTACCTGAACCTCTTCGTAAACCTCCCGAATAACGGCGTCCTCCAGACTTTCACCCGGCTCAACAAAGCCGGCGAGGGTGGAAAACTGCTTGGCGGGCCACTTTGCGTTGCGCCCCAGTAAGCAATAGTTTTTGTGTGTTACCAACACGATGATGGCAGGGTCAATACGCGGGTAAGACTCCCTGGCGCATTCCTCATTGCTGCACAGCATGCGATGGCCGGATGAGCGTAACAGGTTGGGTTCGCCGCAGACGCCGCAAAAGGCATGTCGATGTTGCCAATAGTGCAGTGCTTTGGCGTAGGCGAGTATGCCGGCATGCTTGGCGGCCATATCAATGCTCGCACGGCGTAGGTCGGTGAAACCGGCTTCCGGAAATTTTTCGAGAATAGCGTCTTTTTGGTTATCGGTTACCGAAACCGCAAAATATTCACGCTTGCCGTCGTTACCGAGTAACGTTGGTGGTTGTATGCGGTCGGGTTCCAGGAGTTCGGTTGGCGACAGGTAAACTGCCAGCGCGCCTTCTTCGCTTCGTTTCAGCAGGCTGCGGCTACGCCACAGCGGTACCAGCCTGGTGGCCGGGTTGATCAGTGTTTCAGACACCCACTGTGTATCATCCCGTAACTCTGTTTCACGGTTCAGACGTACTGCGGTAAAGCGGTTACGTCGTGAACGGGACAGGTGGTCCATGTTGGACGTGTTCACGTGGCTTAAACTGAGAAAGAAGAACCGCAACCGCAGGTGGTTGCCGCATTGGGATTGCGAATGACAAACTGTGCGCCTTGCAGGTTTTCGCTGTAATCCACTTCCGCTCCCATCAAGTACTGGAAGCTCAAGGGGTCGATAAGCAGCGTGACACCCTGGTTGGTGATGGCAATATCGTCTTCGGCATTGTCTTCATCAAATGTAAAGCCATATTGAAAGCCGGAACACCCGCCCCCGGAAATATATACACGTAACTTCAGATCTGGATTGTGCTCTTCCATGATCAGTTCCATTACTTTTCTGGCTGCGTCATCGGTGAATTTGATGGCGTCTGTTGGTATTTGGTTTTGCATCCGGTTATCTATTTGTTCCTGTTGCGTTTAACTATGGCGGTTCGGCGAGGCTTTTTCAATCACCTGACACATCATTTGGAGCAGTGTTGCCCGTTGTCTGATTAAAAAGACTCTGCCATTCCGCTGACTGTTCAACGGGTGTGCTCAGACTGCCCGATTTAAGTCGGATGGTGAATTGGCTGGGTTCAAAATTTTCGGGCAGCGTAATGAGACGCTCAAACTGCTGGAAGTATTTGAACTTGAAAACCAAAGGGCTCGAAGTCTCGGGCAATAATTGCTTTTCTGTCAGGTGCTCTGCCACTTCATCGCGGATACCATCCACACCCAGTTGAACTCGCCCCGAGATTACCGATGCCCAGCGCAGGTTTTGCGTAAGGGTAAATATCATGCGGTATACACGGGGAGACTCTGTGGCATGTAGTTCCAGGTAATGTACCGCCAGTGGTGCTTGTGAACCATTGGCACCACCAAGGCGACGGTAAAATGCCAGGTCGGCCTGCAAACTCGCGATTTCATTCTGACGTTCGCGCTCGGATACTCGCAGAAGTCCGTTGGCCTGTCGCACCACCTTCGCTTCACGCTCAGCGATGGTCGCATGAGCCTTTTCCGCTTCGAGTTGATCCAGTGCGTTTTTCAGATCCTGTTGCAGAACCTCTACCTTGTAGTTGGCGTGGATCAGCTCTTCGGCTACAAAGTGTTTGACAAAATAATAGGCGCCAAAAAAAACAGCGACCACTGCCGCGGTGATTAATGGCCATTTGTAAGATTGATAACGAACCATGATTTGTAAGTTATCCTGTGTTGAGCACTAGACAATAAAAAAGCGGCCGAAGCCGCTTACGTTCCTGTATTTTATTATGATTATTATCAATCGTTATAATTATTTTAGCTAGCCCCAACAGGATGGTTGGGAAGTTTATACATTGTGTAGGCCCGCGAGTCAAGTTGTGACTAGTGGCAGGTTATTTAAAAGCGTAGAAAAGTCATACGCTTTGGTTAAAACCGCCCCAAATGATCTTCATGTAAACCTGGTGTTCAAGCCTGTTTTTTTTGTCACACCTGCTTGTTTACCACGCGATGAATCAAACGAACAGGTGGCAGAAACACTGGTGGCGCTGGTCGAGCTGAAACCTTTTTGATTGCAGCATCAACCGGGTTTGGTGTGGCTGGTATTCAGTCTTTATCCTGAAACGGGGCCAGCCACGCGCGTGCCGGGTCGCCGATAACAAAGAAATGCGGGTTTAGATAAACTTCCTTGCTGTTATACCCCAGTGGTGAACCATCCACTTTAACCACTTGTCCGCCAGCGGCTTCAACCACCGCTTGTGCGGCGGCAGTATCCCACTCGCAAGTTGGGCCCAGACGCGGGTAAAAATCAGCCAGTCCTTCCGCGACACGACAAAATTTCAACGAACTGCCCATGCTGATTAACTTATGTGGGCCAAGCTTGTTGAGTTGGTTGCCCAGTTCGGGGTTGGCGTGTGAGCGACTGCCGACAATAATGGCCGGGTCGGCCGCAGGTTGCCTGATGCCGATGGGAGTGGCAGTGGAGGCGCCATGTTGGCGAAACGCGCCGGTATCTCGCGCGCCGAAATAACTGACATCGGTTACCGGCACATGCACGACACCAAGGACCGACTGGTGATTGTTGATCAGGGCAATATTGACGGTAAACTCACCATTGCGGTTAATGAACTCTTTGGTGCCGTCCAACGGGTCTACCAGCCAGTATTGTTGCCAGTTTTTACGTTCACTCCAGGGAATGTCGGCAGACTCTTCTGACAAAACCGGTATCTCGGGCCAGCGTCGCGTCAATTCGGCATTGATCAGCTCGTGGCTGGCCAGGTCGGCCTTCGTCAATGGCGAATCATCGGCCTTTTGGGTGATGCCCATATCGCCTTCGTACCATTCAAGTATGGCAAGACCGGCCCGGCGACTGATTTCTACCAATTGTTCAAGTACGGGTTTCAGGTTTTGATCCAGCATTATTATTGTTCCTGTTGCAGATAGTCGCGGGTGATGTACAGGGCGGCGATGCTGCGGCCCTCGGTACAATCCGGTCGTTGTACGAGTGAGTGAAGGTCCGCCAACGGCCAGTGCACAATTTCCAGTGCTTCCGGTTCGTCGCCTTCCAGTTTTTCGGGGTAGAGGTCGCGTGCCAACACGACGTGAGTCACGTGCGTCATATAGCCTGGGGCAAGACTCAGGGCGGTTATCTCGACCAGGTCATGGGCGCCAAAACCGATCTCTTCCTTAAGTTCTCTTTCGGCGCCTTCCAGCACCGTTTCGCCCGCTTCAAGACGGCCCTTGACCAGACCCAGTTCATAGTGATGCAAACCGACCGCATATTCCTTGACCAGCACGATGGTTTCCTCGTCAACCATCGCTACAACGATGACGGCACCCAGGCCGTGGGTGTGAAGTCTCGAATAGCTGCGTTTTGTGCCGTTGCTAAATTCAAGCTCCAGCTTTTCCAGCTTGAATAATACGCCGGCATCTTCGTCACGTTTGGCGTGAATTTTGGGTAGCTTGGCCATATTGCTCAGGCTGGGTTCAGAGCGGTGGACAGTGCGGCATGCAGCGCTGGCGTGGCGGCCAGCACCGAGCGGGTATCCAGGTTGGGCGCGTTGCCGTCGAGATCGGTAAACACGCCGCCAGCTTCGGTGACAATGACATACAGCGCGGCGATATCGAGAATATTGACGTCAGACTCAATCACGGCATCAAGTTGACCGGCAGCGAGACGATGGTAATGGTAATAGTCACCATAACCCCGGGTGCGGTTGGTGCATGCCAGTATTTTGCCCAGTGCCGCCCAGCGGCTACTTGCCGCCAGGCTTTGAATGTTGCCGGTGGAAATGCTGGCTGCGTCAATACGCCCGATATCGCTGATTTGTAATGGCCCTTCGGCGTTAAACGCTCCGCCGCCGCGAGTTGCCCAAACCAGTTCATTCATCGCCGGTGCACAGGACACGCCGAGCACCAGTTCGCCCTTGTGCATCAGCGCTATCTGGGTGGAGAACATACCGTAACGTTTGACAAAACTCTTGGTGCCGTCGATCGGGTCGACCAGCCATAGGAACTCAGCATCTTTACCTTGCGCGCCGTATTCTTCACCATAGATGCCGTGCTCTGGATAAGCGCTGCTAATGGTATCGCGAATGACCTGTTCAGCACCCCTGTCCGCTACCGTTACGGGGGTTTGGTCGGCCTTGATCTCAATATCAAAGCTTCCACTGTAATAGGACATAATCAGTTCGCGGGCTTTTTCTGCGGCACGCAAAGCGGTGGCAAGTGCTTCACTCAGGTTGATTTCACTCATGATGGTTGCGGCATGCTTGATTACCCGGTAATCGGTGGTTATAAATAGTTTATGTTGACCCAACCCGCGGCTTGCAAGGCTGGCGTCAACTCCCCATGATACCAGACTCCCAGAGGTTTCAGAGATAATGAAAGAACGATGAATTCGGGTAAAAATGAAGCAATCCGCCAGCGTGACCTCGCTGTGCTGTGGCACCCCACCACACAGATGAAAGACCACGAGTGGCTGCAGTTATTGCCCGTTAAAAGCGGTCAGGGCGTCTGGCTGGAAGACATGGAAGGCAAGCGCTATATCGATGCCATCAGTTCCTGGTGGGTTAACCTGTTTGGCCATGCCAACCCGCATATCAGCGCGGCAGTCAGCGAGCAGGCCAGCCGTCTTGAACATGTCATTTTAGCGGGTGTAACCCATGAGCCGGCTGTCAGGCTGGCAGAGAAACTCGTCAGCATTACGCCGCCGGGACTGGAGCGGGTATTTTTCGCCGACAGTGGCGCGTCTGCGGTCGAAATTTCACTGAAAATGAGTTTTCACTACTGGCGTAATATCGGAGAGAAGGGGCGAACACGTTTTGTGACCCTCTCCAACAGCTATCACGGCGACACGCTGGGCGCGCTCAGTGTGGGTGACGCGGGTCTGTTTAAAGAGGCCTATGAGCCGTTGTTGATGGAGCCGCTGGTGGCGCCCAGCCCGGATTGTTTTGCCTTGCCGCGCGAGCAGTGGGACGCGCACGCCAACAATAAACTGGCCGATATGCGCAAGATTTTCACACAACATGCGGGCGAGATATGCGCCGTCATTATTGAGCCGCTGGTGCAGTGTGCCGGTGGTATGCGTATGTACCCACCGTCTTACCTGACAGGGCTGCGGGCGCTTTGTGATGAATTCCGTATTCACCTGATAGCCGACGAGATTGCGGTTGGTTTTGGCAGGTCCGGCAGTATGTTTGCTTGTGAGCAGGGCGGTATTTCACCGGATTTCATGTGTTTGTCGAAAGGTTTGACGGGTGGCTACCTGCCGATGTCGGCGGTCATGACCAGCAACAAGGTGTATGAAGCATTTTATGATGAATACACCACGCTCAGAGGCTTTTTACACTCGCACAGCTACACCGGTAACGCGCTGGCCTGCTCAGCGGCACTGGCAACCATGGAGTTGTTCGAACAACGCGACGTGCTGGCCGACAACCGGGTGTTGGCCAAGCAGATGCTGGACGCCATCGCTCCGTTGAGGGATCACCCCCATGTTGGCGATATCCGTCAGACGGGCATGATACTGGCTGTAGAGATGGTCGCGCAGCGTGACCCCCTGGTCGAGTATGACTGGAAGGAGCGCCGCGGTATGAAAGTTTATCAACACGCCATGCAGAACGGTGTGTTACTGCGCCCCATTGGCAACGTGGTTTATTTTATGCCGCCGTATGTCATTAATGCCGACGAGATTCAGTTGATGGCTAGCGTGGCCATGGCGGGTATCGACCTGGCGACCCGGGGCTGATGCGCCAGTCCCGTATACATACCTCGTTGTCACTGTCATCGACCGGCAGCGTCGAGTTGACAGGTGCGGCGAGCCATTACCTTGCGCGTGTTTTAAGGTTGTCGGAAGGTGATTCCGTCACGTTATTCAATGGCGATGGCAATGACTACCTCGGCGAGGTCTGTGATATACAGCCAAAACGGGTCAGGTTAAAACTGCTTGGAAGCAGCTCACCGGACAATGAATCGCCGTTAAAAATCACACTGGTGCAGGCGATTAACCGCGGTGAGCGGATGGACTACTCGTTGCAAAAAGCAACGGAACTGGGGGTGTTTTGTATCCAGCCGCTGACCAGTCGCAGGGTGGAGGTTCGTTTGGACGAAAAAAGACAGGCCAAGCGTTTAGCCCATTGGCAAGGGGTGGTGGTATCCGCCTGTGAGCAAAGTGGTCGCGCGATAGTGCCGGAAGTAAAGCCGCCGCTGTCTTTTGCTGAATGGCTTTTGGCAACAGACGGTTCTCCGCGGCTCATTCTTGATCCGACCGCGCAAGTCCAGTTGTCCTCTTTTTCGAGCGAGGAGCGGGCGGTTTCCATATTGGTAGGGCCCGAAGGCGGTTTTAGCAACGAGGAAATAGCGCAGGCGCAAGCCAGCGGGGTTATGGCTGTTTCACTTGGGCCGAGAGTTTTGCGCACAGAGTCTGCCGGACCCGCCGCGATTGCTGTGTTGCAGGTTGCCGCCGGAGACTTTTAAAGTCGGATCATTGCCTGTCTGGCCGCCGTGTTTCTGGCCGCCGTGTTTCTGCCGTTAACTACTGTATGCGGCCTCTTCGACCATCAGGGTGAGTGCGCTGAGCGCGGGAATGAAGCTGTCCAGGTCTTCCACGCGTACTGTGCTGAATAACGTTTCCGGCAATTTTTCGGTCTCTATTTCAAGCAGTGTGCTTGAGGTGATTTTTTTCAGTCTTGGCAAACCCTGTATAAGCACGCCTATGTAATTGACCTGGGTGGATTCGCCCAACGTTTTGATGATAAGAATACGTGACTTAGGGGTGATCCGGTGGCTCGTGGCAGCCTTGATCACTTGCTCGTAGCAGATAATGGGAACCTGCCAGCCGCGCCATGGAAGTTCACCCAGTAGCCATGACGGGGTTCGCTTGAGCGGTTTCGGTGAAGTGAAGTTGAGTATTTCGGCCACGGCGCTGTTGGGAAGCAACAAGTTGCCTTCTGTTAGTGGTGCCAGGAGGCTGCGAATTTCAGTGTTAGCCATATTATTCCGCCTTTTTACTCAGCAGTTTGGTAACTTCCATAATCAGTTCCGATTCCTTGTAAGGCTTGGAAAGATAAGCGTTGGCACCTGCCTGTTCACCGCGCTCACGATGTTTTTTGCCCGCGCGCGAAGTGATCATCACAATCGGAATATGCCGCAGGCGCGTGTCGGCGCGTACATATTCAGCCACCTGGTACCCGTCCATGCGGGGCATTTCGATGTCGAGCAATATCAGGTCGGGTACGCGATCCTGCATCTGCTCGGTTGCATCCACTCCGTCCTTGGCGGTTACCACTTCAAAGTTGTGGCTTTCCAGTACGCGTGTTGCCACCTTTCGCATGGTGATCGAATCGTCGACGACCATTGCCAGTGTCCGTTGCGGTTGATTATCGGCTTTTTCCAATAGCGGAGCCGGGCGTACACCGGTTAAAAGCGCCTGCCTGATCAATGGCCCGGCATCGATAATGATAACCACCTGACCCTGGCTGGTAATGGTGCCGCCGAGAATACCCGGTACGCTGCTTATTTGTGGCCCGACCGGCTTGATCACAATTTCCCGGTGTCCCTTCAGTTGGGGCACGCGGAAGGCGGCGCGATGTTCACCGGATCTAATGATCAGAATGGATATGGTGTCATTGCCCACCGGGGTTACTGGTTCTCCCAGTAGCGGTTCGAGTTCGAGAATGGCGTATTTTTCGCCGGCAAACTCGTACGTCGGTACTTCTTGCTCCAGGAGCAACTGGTAATCAGCTGGCAGGACTCGCGCGACGCCTGCCACACTGGCCACCGGAATCAGGTACCGATGCTCGCCGGCCACCACATCGATAGCCTGCATGACAGCCAGCGTGAACGGTATACGAATGGTAAAGCGAGTGCCTTTGCCCTCAACGGTGTCGATTTCTACAGAACCACCAATTTGTTTGATTTCGCTGTTGACCACATCCATCCCCACACCTCGACCGGCAAGGGCGGTGACCTTTTTGGAGGTGGAAAAGCCACTATGAAGAATAAACTGCATAAGTTGTTGTGGCCGCGGCTTGGCTTTGGCGTCAAGCAAGCCCATTTTAACGGCCCGCTCCTGGATGGCCTTCAGGTCCATGCCGGCACCATCGTCTTCCACCCGCACCACAAACTCGGTTGCTTCGGCAGCGACGGTAATGCTCAGTTGGCCCTCTTCCGGCTTTTTGAGCTTGCGCCGTTGGCCTGGTTTCTCTATTCCATGCGCAATTGAGTTTCTTAGCAAATGCTCCAGCGGTGCGGTGATTCTCTCCAGTACGTTACGGTCTAGCTGGTCGCCGCCATCGGTCATACGTAATTGCAACCGGGCCTTTTTGCCGGTTTCACTCGACGCGGTACGTATAATTCGGCGCAGGCGTGGCGCGATGGTTCCAAAATGAACCATGCGGGTTTGCATTAACCCCTCCTGCAGTTCATTGCTGACGCGGGATTGTTGCACCAACAGCGCCTCGGATTTGCGTGCGGCATCGTCCAGCAGTTCTTGCAGGTTGAGCAAGTCAGCGACTGACTCAGACATGCTGCGCGAAAGTTGCTGCATGGAAGAGAACCGGTCCATTTCCAGTGGGTCAAACTCGTCGGACTCGTCCGGTAAATCATGCTGATAGCGCGAGTTAATCTGGGTTTCCGTCTCAATTTCGAGTTTGCGGAATTGTTCCCGCAGGCGCGATACGGTTTCATCGAACTCTTTCAGGTTGTCACGTATGTTGCCGACTTGCTGCTCAAGACGTGAGCGGAAAATACTGATTTCGCCAGCCGAGTTGACCAGTGAATCAAGTAAATCTGAGTTAACGCGTATTTGTTGTGAGCTGGCAGATTCTTCGCCAGACACTTCACTCGCTTCCGGTTCATTTGCGGGCGCCAAAACGTCCGGAATTTCCAGCAACTCTTCGGGCGCGGTATCAATTTTGACGGGTTTGGGTTCAACAGCAGCGCGATGCACCGGTACGGCATTCAGGGCTTCCACCTGCTGTTCAAATAATAACAGCGCCTTGTCCGCTGTTGGCATGACACCCTGGCTTGCCTGCTCGACCCATGTGTTGAGGCGGTCACAGCCTTTTTCCAATGCTGCAATGGCTGATAATGATGGCTGCAACAATTGGCCCGCGATACGTTCCAGTAATGTCTCCATCGAGTGACTGAGGTCGCCCATGGCGTTGATGCCCGCCATCCGGGCCCCGCCCTTGAACGTATGAATCTCCCGTTGCAAGTTTTGAACGATGGACAGATCGGGCAGGTCGTCGCGCCAGGTGTTCAACAACGAATCGCAACGCTCAAGAATATCTGTGGCCTCTTCGAGGAATATATTAAGTATTTCCGTATCAACCGGTTCGGCCGACGGTTCTCCGGTATCTGGTTCTTTGGCCGTATCCTCAGTATCTTCGGGCGCAGTGGTTTGAACTTCGTCCGGCGTCGGCGTGGTTTCTTCGGTAACTTCTGCGGTGGCTTGTTCTGCAGGAGCTTCGCGAGTTGTAAATTTGACCGTTAGTGCTTCAAGCTGCTCTATCTGCTGTGCTTCATCACTGGCAAGCTGCGCTTCAGGGTCGCCTTCATGAACTGCCAGCACGGATTCGAGATATGAAAGGCTGGTTGCAATCGCCCACACCGCAGTATCGTCGAAGGCCATGCCGGCACGGCTTTGGGTTTCAAGTAGTGTTTCCAGCGCTTTGGCGACACCGGGCTCGTTGCCCAGTGGGTGCAGCGCGGTGGTTCCTGCGATGGTGTGAATGGCGCGGGTTTCGGCATCACTTGCGCAGTAGGTTCGGTCTTTTGAGATACGGTCCATGAAGCCCGTGAGTATTGCCAGGTTGTCCGCCAGTTCCTTGCACACCAACGCTTTAATAGTCAGTTCGGCCGGTGGTTTTTCAGTCGCTGGAGATTCCTCAATTGCCGTTTTTCCAGACCCTGGCAACAGCGTTGTCAGAAAGTCGGGCAACGCCTCATGCAGGCTGGCCCAATCCGGTGCGTCGCCGGCGGTAAGGGCTCCGGCCTGTTGGACGAGTGCCGCAATCGCAATGGCATCGAGGTCTGACGGTTGCTTGAGCAGCCGGTTTTTCATTTCCGGCAAAGCCGTTTCCGCTAATCGAACAAGGGTTGCAACGTCATCAATGCATTTGATGTCGCCCTCCAGCATGGTGTTCAGCAGTTCCTCAATGCCCCAGGCAAAATCACCTATTTCATAGGCGCCAACCATGCGGCCGCTGCCCTTGAGGGTGTGGAAACCGCGACGGATTTCAGTGATGGCTGAAGTGTCTTCATGGTGATTCACCCACTGTGAGACCTTCTCGCGCAGTGTGACTGTGACCCCTTCGAACTCTTCCAGAAATACTTCCAGCAACTCCGGATCGATGATGGCCTGTTTATTGCTGCCTGGCGTACTGTCTTGTTTTGCGGTTTGCTGGTCCGTAGCCGGTGCTGGCACGGGAGTCGCTCTGGCCTCCATTTCACCCACCGGCAAGCGGCTGAGTCGTTCTTTCAAAATCGTCAAAAACCGGCCGCGGTTGCTTTGATGGTCGCGACAGCCCGCCAGGTATAGCTCAAACGCCGCCACCGCGTCAGTTACGGTTTCGAGTTGCTCCTTGTCCATGGCCGCTTCCGACCACGCGTGTTGTAACAGGTTGCCTAACGCATTACGCAATTGGGTGGCCAGCTTGGCAGTTTCTGCTTCGCCCATCAGTTCGATGGCGCCTGCGATGTGTTCCATCGGGCTGATGTAGTCAGCTGATTGGTCGCCGCTAAAATGGCGGCGCACAGCTTCCTGAACCTGATGCAGGCTCATGACAGCTTCGTCTAGCAGGTGAGCCTGGATGCGGCGTTGCTCATGCCTCGGCAAGTCAATAAAGCTTTCTTGCTGGTCTTCAATTAATGGTTCGCCGAGTGTGACAATTTGCTCTTCAAGAACAGATTCAACTTGTATGAGCTTGCTTGCCAGGCCCATTAATAACGATTCACGCGAGGGTTTGCCGGGACCTTCATCCGGGGCTTTGCTGGCTTCAAACTCCGGCATCAGTTTTTCGACGGATCGCGCGGAGTCGGCGAGTCCCATCATTTTCAACGTGTCTTGAAGTCGCAGCAATGCCTCATGACTTTCATTGCGACGGTCAATCTCGACTTTACCTGTTCTCAATTCCAGATCAAGGGCATCTTTAATCATTGCCAGTTCGTCATGAACTGCGGAGCCGAGTGAGGTATATAGTTCGCGGTTGCGACCAGTTACAGCACCGCGGGCGCGGATCAATACGTCCCGGTCTGGAACCAGTTCCTCCAATGCGAAGCGGTTTCTGAGATCATCGACCGCTGCATTGCCTTTCTTCGCTTGTGCGATATGAAACAGCAGCGCTTGTGATACGGCATCGATGGATTGTATTTTGGCGTTATCTTCACCACCTTCCAGCACAGTTTTTATTGTCAGGTGCAGGCGTGCCAGCAGGCGGCGTAATTCGACATCGTTGTCGGTGACCCCGTCCTTGACTCCGTCGATAACCGTGGCAGCAATCCACCACATTCGCCGCAGGTCAGTTCTGTGCAGTCGGGCATACAATAATTCGCAAATTGACCGAAGCGGTGATAACAGTTCAAGGTTGTTCTGTTTTTGCAGCCATTGCAGTAAGCCGCCCTCCCATTGCTTGCACGTACGCTGTATAAATGCGGGCAATGGCTCGTCAAAGGTTGGTCTGGGATTGTCTGCGGTGTATTCAAGTTCCGGGAGTGGGATGTTGAGACTGGGTGCAAACAGTGTGGCTTCCGAAACGATGTTGGCTTTGTAGGCCGCGCGCAACTCATTGATGACCGGCAGAAGTAAAATTGGCAAGTCGTGGTGGCCAGCCTGCAGGCGGTCAAGGTAAGACGGTAGTACGACGATGGCATCCATCAGCGCGCTGAATGCCTTGCCGCGATCGCGGATATTGAAGCGGTTGAGTTCGTCGCAAACCGTGATCATTTCTTCGATCACGATGGTGGCGCCCTGGAACACCAGTGCTTCGAAAGTGTACTTTAGTTGCGTAAGGTGTTCGGTGGTGTCGTTAATGCCGTTGCCAACATGGGCGCTATTGGCTATGTGCTCGATTTGTGTGCGGATCTGGTTCAGATGCTTGTCGAGATCCGGGCGCACCCACGCCAGAACCGTGCTTGCATTTGAATCTTGCCGCAACATCAGGGTCTCTCCGTGCCGATGCCGGTTTCCGGCTTAACTGACATGATCCGCGCCGCTTTCATTTAGCTGTCTTCCGGCAATTTAAAGTCGGTAACCGAATTGCTGAGTTGCATCACCAGTTCCGCAAGTTCTTCCACCGACGTCGCCGCCTGGTTGCTGCCCTCGGATGCCAGCACCGACACTTCCTGAACACTCTTCATCAATTGGGAAATTTCGGTGGCGTTGGTTGACTGGTTGTCGGCTTCCTCCGAAATATTTGCGATCATCTCGGACAGGCCCTTGGAAACCAGCTCAATTCGCTCGAGCGCGGCGCCGGCGTCTTCTGCCAGGCGTGCGCCGCTGACAACACCGGATATCGTTTCTTCCATCGACACGACAGCTTCGGAGGTATCGGTTTGGATGGTTTGAACGAGGGTTTCGATTCTGCGCGTGGCATTGGTGGCACTTTCTGCAAGTAGCTGGACTTCGTCGGCTACCACGGCAAAGCCCTGGCCTGCACCTCCGGCCGAGGCCGCCTGGATAGCCGCGTTGAGCGCCAGTACGTTGGTTTGCTCGGCGATACCGTTGATCAGTTCCACGATGTCGCCGATTTCCTGAGTGGATTCGCCCAGACGCTTAATGCGTTTGGCAGTTTGCTGGATTTGTTCCCGGATGGTGTCCATCCCGGTGATGGTTTCGCGGACGCGTTCACAGCCTGTATGGGCAATGTTGACAGAGTTTCTGGCCGCATCGCTGGACTCGCTTGAGCGTTTGGCCATGATGTCGAATGATCGCGCCATTTCCTCTACGGTTTTTGTAGCTTCACCAACTTGTGCGGCTTGAATTGCTGCTGCTTTGGCCAGTTCGGACGTGGACGCCCGGGTGGTCATTGCCGAACCGGCAACTTGCTGTGCGGTGTACTTGATGCCCTTGACCAATTCACGCAATTGCTCGATTGCGAAGTTAACCGAATCAGCGATGGCCCCGGTGATATCGTCGGTTACCGATGCCTGTACGGTTAAGTCGCCATCGGCCAGTGAGCTCATTTCGTCCAGCAGTTTCATGATGGCCTGCTGGTTTTTCTTGTTGTTCTTTGCCGCGGCTTTCGCGCGTCGACGTTCTGCTGAAAGGAATGAATACACCAGAAACCAGACTATAGAGACCATCACCACAATACCTATGGCCCCAGTGCTCTGCGACGGCCACGCGCGGGTTTTAGGCAGCTCCGTGATGGCGTGTTTGAGATTGGCTGCCTCCTCAAAAACGTCGCGGCTGTCGAGGAATATTTCGTCTGCTGCTCCGCGCACCTCAAACAGGTCGCTGGATGAGTTGAGAATTGCGTTGATGTGCGGCTTGATAGTTTCAAACAGCGACTTGACCTTGGCGAGGGATTGCAAGGCCTGGGTGTTACGTACCTGGGTTATCCCCAGACTCGCGTTGCCTTTTAAAAGAGCGCCAAGCACCTGGTTGAAAAGGTCGCGATCCTTGGCGAGGTTTTCGGCTGCGCCAACCGCGGTGCTGCCGCCTTGCAGCACTTCAGATACCCGCCGCAGCATGCGGTCGGCCAGCACCAGTTGCCGGCTGGCAAACACGACCTGGTTGGTGGGTGCGCCGCTTTTCGTCAGGGCGCGAATGCTGATGTCGGTGTTTTTCTGTATATCGGGAATGTTTTCCTGAACCACGCTTAGTGCTTTAGCCAGTTCCAGGATCAGTTCTTCACGATCAAGGATGTTGGACACGTTGTTGCTCATCCGGTCCCAGGTCAAATTCAATTGACGCATAGGTGTTTCGACTGTTTCGGGTGTTGACGGCAGGCGGGTGTCAGCAGAACCATAGCGTAACTTCTGCATAGCGGCGGCTATTTTTCCGCGCGAGTTATCAAGCTCCAGGAATGCGTCCAGGTTTCCGGTGGCAGACTCCCCGGCCGATTTTGCCAGTTGCTGTGAAGTGACCTGGACGTTGGTGGCAAGTGAAATCCACTCCTGTTCATGCTGCGCGTGGCGGGCCAGAAGGAAGAATGTAATGGCAACAAATGCCAGGGACATGATCAGCAAGCCTGTCGCCAGGTAAACCAGCCATGAACGCGGGGTCTTTTCATTTGTTTTTGTGTTTTTCATGCGGTTTCCTGTGTTGCTCAGCTGGCAGCACCGTTAAGAAATTCAGGAGTCGAAAACAAGGCTTCCAAGTCAAATTCCTGCCATACGTCGTTGCCGGAGCGATATTGTTTTTGTACGAAACCATTGAGAGGGGATTCCGTTGGCAAGAGTGCCTTTTTACCTTCATCGCTTACAAAATGACGCTGACCAAAGACTTCATCCACCAGTAAGCCGACAGGTCGGCCGCGGAGATTGGCTATGAGCAACCTTGTCCGCATGGAGACTGTTGAACGCTCACCATTGAGAAACCATGCAAGGTCGACAATAGTGATCAGGTCTCCACGAAGATTGGCCAGACCCAGTATCCATGGTTGTGTGCCGGGAACCGGCGTAAAAGGTGGCAGAGGCAGAAACTCGTGCACCTTTTCTACATTGCACGCCAGCCGCGCCTCACCGATGCGGAAGATGATACCCACCCATTCACCACTGCTTTTCTGCCCATCGATTTTTCCGGGCTCAAAAGCCAGGCTGCGTTGCTCGTAATCCAGCAGTTTTTGAAATGATGCGTTTACGGCACTCATTCGTTGTGGTCCCGTGGGTTGGTTTTCATTGTCCCGGTGACGCCGGTTAATGTTGTTTTCAGGTTGCCGTGTGCTGTTTGACCGCGCCCAACAACTCTTCGCGTGTGAAGGGCTTGGTCAGGTACTGGTCAGAGCCAACGACCCTGCCGCGCGCCATGTCGAACAAGCCATCCTTACTGGTCAGCATGACCACCGGGATGTCACGAAACTCAACGTTATTTTTAATAATGGCACAGGTCTGATAGCCATCAAGACGCGGCATCATGATATCGACAAATATTAGGTTGGGCCGGTGTCGGGTGATTTTTGATAATGCCTCAAACCCATTCTCCGCAGTGATGACTTCGCAGCCTTCGTTGGTGAGCATAGTTTCAGCCGAGCGGCGAATGGTGGCGCTGTCATCTACGACCAAGACGCGTAGTTTACTGCTGCCGGCGCTCTTTTTGGTGCTATCTGAATTTGTATCTTCTTGTTCCTGGCTCATAGTATCTTCCATGTTTTTGCGGTATCTACAATGAATCCATTCATTGCTTACAGCGCGATAATGAGACCATAACTGTTCCCCCCAATTACAGTGCTTTGCGTTTAGTTTACTCGCAGAAAAGCGTGGTTTCCACCCTGTTCGATGTTATGTAAACGCGATCGATGCTCGTTTAGCATCAAAGAGTTCACCCGCCCGGGAGTTTTGTGTTGCTGGAATCCGATTGTTAAGCGCATGATAATAGGGGCCAACTGGGATGGATAAAAATTTATGTCTGAAACGGATAAATCGAAGCTTAAACAATTGAAAACCGGTGTTGTCATGGACCCCATTGGTGGTATCAAAACCTACAAGGACTCAACATTTGCGATGCTGTTGGAAGCGCAGCGCCGGGGCCACCTTCTTTACTACATGGAACCGGGTGATGTGTTTGCCAAAGACGGGCAGGCGTTTGCAACGATGCACCAACTTGAGGTTCGGGACAATACGAGCGACTGGTTTAGCCTGACGCCGTTGGGTGTGCAGCCGCTGGGTGAACTGGATATTGTGTTGATGCGGCGTGACCCACCTTTTGATATGGATTACATCTATACGACCTATATGCTCGAGTTGGCAGAAAAAACCGGCACACTGGTCATCAACCGGCCCAATAGCCTGAGGGACGCCAACGAGAAGTTCTTTATCAATAACTTCCCCCAGTGTTGCGTGCCAATGGTGATCAGTAGCCGCTCCAGCATGATTCGCGAATTTGTTTTGCAGAACGGTCATTGCGTGGTCAAGCCGTTGGACGGCATGGGCGGTGAATCTGTCTTCCAGATTAGCGCTGGCGATATGAATCTGAATGTCATTCTGGAAACCATTACACGCCATGACACCAGGGCGGTGATGGCGCAGAAATATATTGATGAAATCTCCCAGGGTGACAAGCGCATACTGGTTGTCAATGGTGAGCCGGTGCCGTACGCGCTGGCGCGTTTTGCGGGCGCCGGTGATTTTCGCGGCAACCTGGCCAAGGGCGGCAGCAGCAAAGGTGTGCCGCTCAGTGACAGGGATCGCTGGATTTGTTCACAAGTTGCACCCGAGTTGAAAAAACGTGGAATTCTGTTTGCCGGGCTCGATGTTATTGGTGATTGGCTTTCCGAGGTGAATGTGACCAGCCCGACCTGTATTCGCGAGTTGGATAAAGAATTCGGCATCAACATTGCCGGACAGCTTTTTGATGCCGCTGAGGCCAAGCTGAGACCATAAATGTCGGCCATTCATACCAGCAATGACCGTTTTGCTGTCAGCGTTTTGATGGCGCTTGGTCTGCATGCGGCCGTGTTGATTGGGGTGGGTTTTGTGCTTGATTTCAAACCGCTGACGCACCCACTTGAAACACTTGACGTGGTGCTGGTGAACTGGCGTTCCGAATCCAACCCCGATGAAGCTGATTTCCTGGCCCAGGCATCACAGCAGGGTGGTGGTGAATCCACCGAAGCGAGCCGGCCATCGCAGGAGAACGCCGGGGTTTCGCCAGGACTGGCAGACGGTGCCGACCCGATGGATCAGTTGGAACAGGCTTCCAGTGTGGCTGATGCTGCCCGCGAGCAATTACTGGTCGAAGATGAGCGCTCCGAGTTTACCCAACAGATTACCAGTATCGAACAGCCGGATTCACCGCTACCCACTGCCGCCATGCTAATGCAGCAAAGCATGGCCATGGCAAGGTTGCAGCCGGGTATTCAGCGTGACCGCGAATCGCAGTCAAAGCTGCCGCGCAGAAAGTGGATATCAGCCAACACCCGTGAATACGAGTTCGCAACCTATATGCAGGCCTGGGTTGCCAAGGTGGAAAGGGTTGGTAACCTCAATTACCCGGAAGAGGTCAGGCGCCTGAAGCTGGTGGGGGATTTGATCATGACGGTTGGCGTCAATCAGGACGGCAGTGTCGAAAGCATCGAAGTCATGCGCAGTTCCGGTTTACCCCAACTGGACCAGGCCGCCACCCGAATTGTCCGCCTGGCCGGGCCTTATTCTCCATTAGGGGAACAAATTAGCGGAAACGTTGATGTGCTGCACATCACCCGAACCTGGCGGTTTTCTCGTGACTTCATGGGTATGAACTAGCAGGTTGGTTTGTGCTTTGCCGGCTAAACCGGCTCATGCCTCAATATAGTTATTAATCGTTGCTTGAAAAGGCCGGTAACTAGATTAGACTTTCACCTATGAGCCAGAAACCAAAAGACGTTGTCAGTGGTTATCTACAACAACAAATGTTGATAGCCATGCCCGACATGGCCGATCCTAATTTTTCACGCAGCGTTACCCTGCTGTGCCAGCACAACGAAGAAGGCGCGATTGGCATTACCATCAATCGTGAGTCCGGACTCACGTTTGGCGAGCTTCTGTTTCAGTTGGAAATTCCGTGCGAGAGCAAGGAGATTGCCGCGCAAACGGTATTGGAAGGCGGGCCGGTTAGTCCGAATCACGGGTTTATTGTGCACACACCGGTCGATGGTTTTGACTCCAGTGTAAAAATTAATGACGACATCATGGTGACCACATCCCGGGATATTCTATCTGCCATTGCAGCCGGTCATGGGCCGCGGCATTTTTTGATCGCGCTGGGTTATGCGGGCTGGGGTGACGGGCAACTGGAATCGGAAATGCGTCAGAACGCGTGGCTTTCTGTGCCGGCAGATAAAGACATCCTGTTTGCAACAGCCCTGTCGGACCGTTGGCAACAGGCGGTGGGTAAGTTGGGGGTCAATATCAACGATCTGCACGGGGTGGGCGGGCATGCCTGAGGCGAAAACCGGGCCGTCCGGTACACTGCTTGCGTTCGATTTTGGGCACCGCAGAATTGGCGTTGCGGTTGGTCAGACCCTAACAGGTTCAGCTAACGCGTTGGCCGTGGTAGCGGTGGCGGGAAAGCCCGACTGGCAAGCGATTACCGCGCTCATTACCGAGTGGAAACCCGCTGCCATGATAGTGGGTTTGCCACTGGCTGCTGATGGGGGTGAAACACCCTTGTCCGAGGATGCCCGGCGTTTTGGGCGGCGTCTGGAAGGCAGGTATGGAATTCCGGTGCTGTATGAGGATGAACGTTTGACCTCCTTCAGTGCGGAACAACGTTTTATTGACGCGCGCGCGCGTGGCGATATGCGGCGTAAAGATGCGGCGTTAAAAGATGCAATTGCAGCACAAATCATTCTTGAAAATTGGTTACAATCGCAAGGCATTTAGAACCAACCAAAGGCATCCTGAATAATTAAACAATTCGTTGCCCCAAACCACCCGGCAGGGGCAGCCAACAACGGGGACGATCACTTGAACCAGAGTGGACTGCAGCACCTGATTGATATTGACTCACTGAGCCGGCAACAGCTCGATTCCCTGCTGGAAACAGCCAGCCAAATCTCCCAGGACCCCGGCGCTTTTGCCAACCGGCTACAGGGGCGATTGCTCATCAATTTATTCTTTGAGCCCAGTACCCGAACCAGAATTTCATTCGAGGTTGCAGCCAAGCGGTTGGGTATGCACGTGGTTAATTTTCAGGCCGGTTTTAGTTCAACCGTAAAGGGCGAAACCCTCAAAGATACGTTCCATACCCTGCAAGCCATGGCGCCGGATGTTATCGCCATCCGGCATGCTGAGGATGGTGTGGTCAAAACACTGGCGGCCGAAGCCGACGCTGGAGTACACATCATAAACGCGGGGGATGGCAGTCATCAGCATCCTACACAGGCATTGCTCGACGCAGTGACCCTGCAGGGTGCGCGTGGCGACCTTTCCGGGCTGACGATCACCATCGCCGGTGATATCAAACACTCGAGGGTGGCCCGTTCCGGCATCGCATTGTTTAAAAAGCTGGGTGTGAAAGCCATTCGTTTGGCCGGGCCGGTAGAGTTGCTCCCCACAGACGAAGTTGAAGGTGTTGAGTTGTATGCCAACCTCGACGAGGCAGTAGACGGCGCAGATGTCGTGATGATGTTGCGTATTCAGCGTGAGCGTTTTGGGCAGTTGGAAATGCCGGATGATAGTGCTTACTTTGAGGCCTGGGGTCTGACTGAAAAACGCCTGGGCCTTGCGGCCCCCGGTTGTGTGGTTTTGCACCCCGGCCCAGCCAATCGTGGTGTTGAAATTGCATCCGAAGTGGCGGATGGCGCCCAGTCGTTGATTCGTCAGCAAGTCAAAAATGGAGTGTTTGCCCGAATGTCGGCACTACTGGCCTTGTTGGACTGACGGAAAGGTTTGTACGACATCAGCGTGAGCACCGCATGATGATTAAAGGTGCTGGTGCTATTTAATTAAATCGAGCTTGTGTTTGTAGGTTCGGGACAGTTTGACCCGGTGGCCTGAATCGAGGGTCAGAAAGAATTCTCCGTTGATGTGAGGCTCAATATCCCGCACCCGCTTGAGGTTGATAATGGTCGATCGGTGAATGCGATGCAGGTAACGCTTGTCCAGTATTTTTTCAAGACTTTTCATGGTCTTGCGTATGATGTAAGTGGTGCCGCGTGACTGAATGCACATATAGTCGCCGGCGGCATCGATCCATTCGATATCACGCTGGTTTATCTGGGTGGTGTTGCCGCCTTCCTTGATAACAATCGGGTCACTGTCACCCTGCTCCGGTAACCTGGCGTTTTTTGCTGCCGGCCGGTCAAAGTTGCCCACCAGTTTGTTGTTGAGCCGGCTGACGCGCTTCAATAGCCGGCGTGCATTACTGAGCCCCGTACGCCGTTTGAGGCTGGCGCGTATCTTTTCCAGTGTGTGCTGCAGGTGTTCTGCAGTCACCGGCTTAAGAATGTAGTCGAGCGCGTTGTCTTTGAGGGCCTGCACCGTTTTTTCATCTGGGTCTGTGATAAACACAATGATGGGCATGTTTTCAGGCTCAAGCTGTAACACGATTTCCGGGCCATTGGCATCCGGCAGTTTGAAATTAAGAAATACCAGGTCGGTGCTTTTTTCCCTGATGAACTTCAAGGTATCGTTGCCGTTGCGGGCTTCGCCTGCAACTGAAACGCCCTTTATGCTCGCGAGATGATGTGCCAGATTCTGACGTGCCTGGGGCTGCTCATCTACAATCAGGGTTCGAAGAATTTGCTGTCTGCCTGCCATCTAGGTGTAAAAGTGTCCATCGTTTAGAGATTCAACTGATACTGACAGCTTAGCACTCTTGGCGACGGCTGCAATCAACAGGTCTTGGAAAGGTCTACAATTCCTTTTTTAACACGCGGCGCCAACACTGTTCAATTGCCTGAATGAGATGGCCTCGGCAATGTGCGTGGAGCGGATATCGCCCGCCTGCTCAAGGTCGGCAATCGTGCGTGCGACCTTGAGTATGCGGTGACAGGCGCGCGGCGACAGGTAGAGTTGTTGCGCGGCATGCTCTAACAGGCGCAGTCTTTCACCTTCAACTTTGCAGAACCGGTCAAGATCGCTGACCGATAGCAGAGCGTTGGCCCGACCGGCGCGCTGGTACTGAATTTGACGGGTAGCAATAACACGCGCCCGGACACTTTCAGAGGTTTCGATGTTATCTGTTGAAGCACTCAGAATGGAAGTTTTGGGCCGCAGTACTTCAACCTGTATATCTATGCGGTCAAGTAATGGTCCGGAAACCCTGTTGCGATAGCGTTGAATTTGTTCGGCGCTGCAGTGGCAACGGCCGCTATCATCACCCGACATGCCGCAAGGGCAGGGGTTCATAGCGGTCACCAGCTGAAACCGGGCGGGAAAGGTCGCCTGCCGGGCGGCCCTCGAGATGACAATGCAGCCGGACTCGATGGGTTCACGCAGAATTTCGAGCGTATGGCGGCCAAACTCGGGCAACTCGTCCAAAAACAACACGCCGTTGTGCGCCAGTGAAATTTCACCCGGTCGTGGTTTGGAGCCGCCCCCTGCGAGCGCCACGGCGCTACACGAATGATGGGGGGTTCTGAAGGGCCGTATGCCCCAATTGCGGTGGTCCAGACCAGCCTGGCTAACGGAGGCCAGGGCTGCCGCTTCGAGAGATTCGCGCTCCGACATCGGCGGCAAAATACCCGGTAACCGAGAAGCCAGTAGTGTTTTGCCGGTTCCGGGCGGCCCGGCCATCAACAAATGGTGACCACCGGCCGCGGCAACTTCCAGTGCTCGTTTGGGCACTGGCAGGCCAATGACATCACCAAGATCAGGCAGTCTGGGCGGCTTGCCGGGTGGAAGGGGTTCGCAGACGCTAAGTTGGTGGTGTCCTTTAAGCCAGTTTGCGATTTCCAGCAAGGAAACCCCGCAGTATTTTTTGCCGCCTTTTACCAGCGCGGCCTCGGCCGCGTTGGCGTTGGGTATAACCAGGGTTCTGTTACTGTCGCGGGAGCGGATGGCCGCAGGCAATACGCCGCGCACCGGACGAAGTTCGCCATTGAGTGACAACTCGCCGATAAATTCGCAGTTCTCAAAAGCGTTGTCGGGTATCTGTTTGGAGGCGGCCAGTATGCCCAGCGCAATCGGCAGGTCGAGACCGCCGCCTTCTTTGGGTAGTTCGGCGGGTGCGAGCGAGATGGTGATGCGGCTTTGAGGCCACTTAAAACAGGAGTTGATCAACGCCGCGCGAACCCGGTCTTTGGATTCCCTCACTGCGGTTTCGGGCAACCCTACCAGGTGCATGCTCGGCAGCCCGCCAGACAGGTGTACCTCCACCGTTATCAAAGGCGCTTCGATACCCGCGCAACCACGGCTGTGTACCAGTGATAACCCCAAGACCAACCCTCCAGAACCAGTCGTTATAACCGGTGTTTTTTACAGTCATTTATTCTGCGGCTCCGTAACGGGAAAAGCGTTGGGGAAATGCTGAACTCGATGTAGGTAATCGGATTGCTTTGCCCCGATTTTATGAATTGACGGCTGGACGCAGGCATCGGTTCTTGCAATTGATGGTCCTTGATAGAGGGTTATGCTGTTGAGCAGTGCGGCGGTGCTTGCGGCTTGCAATCAGGGGCTATAAAGTCTTATCTAGATTGACCGGGAAACACGAATATGAAAATGATAGTAGCCATCATAAAACCGTTCAAACTCGACGATGTTCGTGACGCGTTGGGTGAAATAGGGGTTCAGGGTATGACCGTTACCGAGGTGCGCGGCTTTGGTCGGCAGAAAGGCCATACAGAGCTGTACCGGGGTGCTGAGTACGTGGTTGATTTTCTCCCCAAGCTGAGACTTGAAGTTGCGGTGCCTGACGACCGCACCGAGGCTGTGGTTGAAGCCATCGCGGAGGCGGCGGTATCGGGTCGGATCGGTGATGGCAAAATTTTTGTCCAGCCGCTCGAGCAGGCGATGCGAATCAGAACAGGCGAAGAGGGCGATGACGCCCTGTAAACATGATGGTAGATGACATGGTAGATGAACAGATAAAAGCGGGCGTCATAGGTTTGGGCGCGATGGGTGCCCCGATGGCGCGACATTTAAAAACTGCCGGAATGCTGAAAGTGGTTTGGAACCGGACAGCATCCAAAGCAGATGCGCTTGCTAAAGAAATTGGTACGGTAGCAGCTGATGATCCAGCGCGGTTGGCAGTTGCCTGTAATATCATTTTGACGTGTGTTTCGGCCGATCAGGATTTGCTCGATGTTGTCGAGCTGCTGTTGCCCGGTATTCAGCCGGGCTCGGTGGTCATTGATACGTCAACGGTTAGCCCGGCTACCGCCAGGCAAATTGCCAGCCGTTTAAAGGAAGTGGGCTGCGGGTTTGTGGACGCACCGGTTTCGGGTGGGGTTGAAGGCGCGCAAAAAGGCACTTTGTCGGTGATGGCGGGTGGCAGTGACGCCGATGTCGCCCGGGCCATGCCGGTGCTGGAAGCTATTTCTGCAACGGTTACCCGGATGGGGCCAGTGGGTTTCGGGCAAGCTACCAAAGCGGTTAACCAGGTGATCGTGGCGGGTATTGCCGAGGCCGTGTGTGAGGCGCTCGCACTGTCCGAAAAACTCGAACTGCCATCGGAGCGGTTGCTGCCTGTATTGGGTGCCGGTGCTGCCGGTAGCTGGTTTCTGGCCCACCGTGGTCAGACGATGCTGGATAATGAGTTCAATGTCGGTTTCAAGCTGTCTCTGTTACTCAAGGATTTATTGATTTGCCAGACGCTGGCTGGCGACCTGGATATTTCCCTGCCAACGGTTGAAGCCGCGATCCGGGACTACCGCGATCTGGTGAGTTTAGGTGACGGGGATCATGATATTTCCGGGTTGATCCGCTTGAAGCGGGAAGAGGGTTAAAGGCCTAAACGCCGGCAAAACGAGAGGCGTCACCAATCCAGCGCCGGATCAGTTTGTCGGCTTGTCCGGGGTGTTCTTGTAACAGCGTATCGGCGACCAAAGGGATCATTTTCAATAATCCGGCATCGCGAGCCAGGTCTGCCACGCGGAACATCAACATGCCGGTTTGCCGCGTACCAAGCACCTCGCCCGGGCCGCGAAGTTCCAGATCTTTTTCAGCAATGCGAAAACCATCCGCGGTTTGTCGCATGATCTCCATACGCTGTTTGGCAAGATCGCCCAGCGGCGGGTTGTACATCAGCACACAAGTGGACTGACTGGAGCCGCGCCCGACCCGGCCGCGCAGTTGGTGTAGCTGGGCCAAACCAAGACGCTCCGAGTTTTCAATGATCATCAGTGACGCATTGGGCACATCCACACCTACCTCGATCACGGTGGTGGCGACCAGCAGGTGGATACGGCCCGTTTTGAAGTCATCCATGACTGTTTGTTTTTCGGTGGATTTGAGACGTCCGTGGATTAACCCGATGTTGAGGCCGCGCAATTCACGGCGCAGGTTTGCGGCAACTTCCTCTGCTGCCTGCGCTTCAATCGCGTCGGTCTCTTCAATGAGCGTACATACCCAGTAAGCCTGCTGGCCTTCCGCGCAAGCATTTGCCACGCGCTGAATAATTTCCCCTCGGCGTTGATTGGACATGACCACCGTTGTTACGGGTTTTCTGCCAGGCGGTAATTCATCGATGACTGAAATTTCCATTCCGGCATACGCGGTCATGGCCAGTGTTCGTGGGATGGGTGTCGCGGTCATAATCAGCTGATGCGCCTGTTCGTTGCCGGAGCCGCCTTTTTCGAGCAACGCCATGCGTTGGTCGACGCCGAAGCGATGTTGCTCATCGACAATTACCAGCCCAAGACGGCTGAACTCAACCCCTTTTTGCATCAACGCGTGTGTTCCGATAACCACTTCGGCGCCGCTGTTTATCTGCTCCAGTGCGGCGGTGCGTTTTTTACCGGTGACTTTTCCGCTGAGCCATACAGGTTTGATGCCCAGTGGTTCAAACCATTCGCTGAACACCCTGAGGTGTTGTTCTGCCAGTAGTTCTGTCGGCGCTGTAATGGCCGTTTGAAAGCCGTTGTCCGTAGCCCGCAATGCCGCCAACGCGGCCACCACTGTTTTGCCGGAGCCCACATCACCGTGGACCAGTCTTAACATCGGCTTGCTGACTTCCAGATCGTCACTGATTTCTTTAACCACTCGTTGCTGAGCACCCGTTAATTGAAACGGCAGGCGTTGCATGAATGTTGTTTCCATGCCGGCGTGAGCGGGCATGGAGGGTGCTTTTCGTGAGCGTTGCAGGCGGTGCAGCTTTTGCATGCTCAGGTTATGTGCCAGCAGTTCTTCGAGGGCGAGCCGTTTTTGAGTGGGGTGATCACGCAGAATGAGTGCAGCGACGTCGGCATCGGGCGGCGGTCGATGAATGTAATTCAGGGCATCTACGAGAGGCAGGAGTTTAAGTTTGTCGAGTAAGTCAGTAGGTAACAGCTCTTCCAGTTCCAGGGCCCCCCGGCGCATCAATGCCAGCGCCTGGTCGGTCATTTTGATCCAGTTCTTTTGGCCCAGGCCTTCGGCGCTGGGGTAGATCGGTGTCAAACGGTCAGCGACCGGCTCATCATCCTGCCCGCCGAGGCGTTGGTAACCGGGGTGTATCATTTCCAATCCCTGGAACCCGGCCTTGACCTCTCCGAAGCAGCGTAACCGCGTGCCGGCCGCCAGTTGTTGTTTCTGATAGGCGCGGAAGTGAAAAAATCGCAACGTGATGAGGCCGGTGCCGTCAAACAAAACAACGACCAGCATGGGGCGTCGTCCGCGTACGATCGCGCAATGCTCAACCTGGCCTTCGATCAAAATACGTTGGCCGGGTTTGCAGCTTCCTATGGCTTGTATGCGGGTGCGGTCTTCATAACGAATGGGTAAGTGAAACAGTAAGTCGGTCACCTGGCTGATTCCAAGTGCCTTCATTTTTTCGGCGAGTGCCGGCCCTACACCATGCAGATCCGTTAATGCCATGGTGCGTATGGTGTTCAACGCCGAAAGTACGCCATCAAACGGCGAGTATCGCTTCCATTTCCACGTTGGCGCCCTTGGGCAGCGCGGCAACGCCAACGGCCGCTCGTGCCGGGTATGGGGCGGTAAAATACTGCCCCATGATCGTGTTGACGTGAGGGAAGTCGCCCATGTCGGTTAAAAATACTGTCAGCTTGAGAATGCCGTCGAGCGAACCACCCGCCGCCTTGCAGACCGCTGAGAGATTTTCAAATACCTGTGTGATTTGAGCCTCGATTCCGCCGCTAACCATTTCCATGTTTTCCGGGTTGAGCGGAATTTGACCGGAGAGAAAGACAAGTCCCTCATGTTTAACGGCCTGAGAGTATGTCCCGATGGCCTGTGGGGCCTGATCAGTTTGAATAATGTTTTTGCTCATGACGGCTACTCCTGCCCGGTTGATATTGTTGTTGGGTGCTAAGCAATAATCCGGCTGACCCGGGTTACGTTGCGGTTACGTCTCAACCTGCGCATGACACGTGCCATGTGGTCACGGTCTTTAACGCTAATTGTGAACAGCAGGGTAGCCAGTTCGGGGTTGGCTTCCGGTTGTTCGATTTTTTCGATATTGCTACCGGCTTCGCCAATGCTGGATGAAATGTTGGCCAGGACACCCGGAATGTTTTTAGCCAGAATATGCAGGGCCACCTCAAACATGCCACGCCGGATTGGCGCCCAGATGACATCAATGCAATGGTCCGGGTGCTTACGGAATTCTCTGACATTTCGACAATTTACGCGGTGAACAACCACGCCTTTACCGGCGGATACAAAGCCCATAATGTTGTCACCAGGAACCGGCCGGCAGCAGGCGGAAAAAGTGACTGCACTGCCCTCTGAGCCCGCGATGGATAGCGCTTCCGGCTCGCCTCCGCCCTCAAGCGTGCTCACTTCAGGTGCCAGCTTGGAGGCGACAACACTGGATAGCAGGTTGCCGAGGGCAAGCTCTGTCAGCAGGTCTTCCTGCCGTTCAAAGTGGTTGTCCTTGAGGAACTGGTTCATGCGCTTGACTGGTACGGCATCGACATCTGAGCCGCGGACATTGAGCGCGGTTTCCAGTAATCGCAAACCAAGCGCCACGGTATCGGCCTGCTCGAGACTCTTGATGTAGTGGCGTATGGCGGTCCTGGCTCTGGCGGTACTGACAAATTCAAGCCACTCTGGTATCGGGTGTGAGTTCGGGTCAGTAATGACCTTGATGGTCTGCCCATTGGCAAGTCGTGTTGACAACGGCATTTCAACCTTGTCGATCAGAATGCGCGTGGCGTGATTACCGACGCCGGTGTGGATCGCATACGCGAAATCCAGGGCGGTCGCGTTGCTGCGTAAATCAATAATCTTGCCCTTGGGCGTGAATACGAAAATCTGATCCGGGAAAAGGTCCGATTTTGCACCGTCGAGAAACTCCAGTGAGTCGGTGCTGTGCCGTTGAACCTCAACCAGTTGCATCAGCCAGTCCCGTGCTCTCACCTGGGCTGAGCCCGTGGTGGTTTCACCGCTCTTGTATTGCCAATGGGCAGCCGCGCCCTTCTCGGCCAATACATCCATTTCCTGGGTTCTGATCTGGATTTCAACTGGCAGGTTGAAAGGGCTGTTCAGTACGGTATGGAGCGACTGGTAGCCGTTGGATTTGGGTAGCGCGATGTGGTCCTTGAACCTTCCGGGTTTCGGCCGGTAAAGTCCATGAACTGCGCCCAGGGCAAGGTAACAATGCGGCTCGGAGTGGGTAATAATACGAAAGCCGTATACATCGTTCACTTCAGAAAACGACAAATCTTTGGATTGCATCTTGCGGTAAATGTTGTAGGGCGTTTTTTCACGGCCTTTGATATCGCAAGGAATACCCGCCTGGGTCATCTTTCTTTTGAGCGCTTTGTGGATTTCAGCGATGATCTCGCTACGATCGACAGTGACCGTGCTGATGTGCTCCGCAATGGTGCGATGCCGCCAGGGGTAGAGGTTGGCGAAGCCGAGGTCCTGCAATTCGGATTTGATACCGTTCATACCCAGCCGGTCGGCGATGGGCGCGTAGATATCCAGGGTTTCGCGGGCAATTCTGCGTCGCGAGTGAGGTGTCATTGAGCCTAGCGTGCGCATATTATGCATGCGGTCGGCCAGTTTGATAAAGATGACCCTCAGGTCTTTCGACATGGCCAGCATCAGTTTGCGGAAGCTTTCCGCGTCCGCTTCGTGCCGGGTGCGGAACTTCATTTTGTCCAGCTTGGTGACACCTTCCACCAGTTCGGCAATTTCATTGCCAAACCGCGCTTCGATTTCTTCGCGGGTGAGCGGGGTATCTTCTATGGTGTCGTGCAGAATGGCGGCCGCCACACTGCTGTAATCCATACGCATATTGGCCAATATGCGTGCTACGGCAAGCGGGTGGAGAATATAGGGTTCTCCGGTCTTGCGGGTCTGGCCTTCGTGCGCTTTTGCGCCAATCTCAAACGCCCGGAGAATGATGGCGACCTTCTCTGGTTCCAGATAGGTGTTTAGCAGGTCCCTTAGATCGAGAGCAGGCTCAGGTAAGGTCATAGGGGTCGCCAGCATGAAGCAGTCCGTCAGGGTTTAAGATCGTCCTCCAGGGGGTTCATGTCAAATACTTCAGCAGCCTCAATTTGGGCCTGCAGAACATCTACACGTTCCTGGTCGATCAGGCCTTCCGCGATTTCGCGCAATGCGATTACGGTCGGCTTGTCATTTTCGGAAGGAACCAACGGTTCAGCACCATGGCTAATCTGGCGGGCGCGTTTGGTTGCGGTCAGCACCAGTTCAAATCGGTTGTCTATGTTTTCAAGACAGTCTTCTACGGTAATACGTGCCATCGTCAATCCTGTAAGGTGTTAGGCGGAACCGGGTATTTTAGCTTTTTCCCAGCTGTTGCGCCAGATGCTGATAAGCCTCATTTACCCGATGCGGTTTTTGCATACGGTGATCATTGATGATTGCGAGCAGTTCTTCAAGTGCTGTGTTGAAGTCGTCGTTGACAACCAGTTGATCAAATTCGGCCCAGTGAGAGATTTCTGTCTGCGCGTCTTTCATCCTGCGTTGTATCACCGCCGCGCTGTCCTGCCCGCGGTTGGTGAGTCTCTGGCGCAATGCTTCCAGTGACGGCGGGATGATGAAAATAAGGCAGCAGTCCGGAAAGGCGGAGTGCACCTGGCGGGCGCCTTGCCAGTCAATTTCAAGTATTACATCGTGGCCTTGCTCTAACTGCGAACCGACCGAGTGACGGTTGGTGCCGTAATAATGATCAAAAACCTGCGCGTGCTCCATGAAGTCACCGCTTTCGACCATCTGCTCAAATGCCGACTCTGAAACAAAGTGGTAATGCCGGCCGTCTATTTCCCGCGGTCGTGCCGGGCGTGTGGTATGGGAAATTGACAATACCAGGCGGGGGTCGCGTTCCAGAAGACTGCTTACCAGGCTGGTCTTGCCTGCACCGGATGGCGCGGCAATGATAAAAAGACTGCCGCGCTTTACTTTGTTATTCGACATTTTGTACCTGTTCGCGCATTTGCTCGATGAGTACTTTCAGGTCAACGGCGGCCTGGGTGGTGCGCTGATCGACAGATTTTGAGCTCAGCGTGTTGGATTCGCGGTTGAACTCCTGCATCAGAAAATCCAGGCGGCGACCGACAGGTTCCGACAAACCCAGCACCCGGTAGGCCTCTTCAACATGTGCGTCCAGTCGGTCCAGTTCTTCGTCTATGTCAATTTTCTGGGCAAGTATGGCAACTTCCTGTTCAACGCGGCCTGGATCAAGTGGTTGCTTCAAGTCAGCAATTCGAGCCAGCATGCGTTGCTTTAAAGTCGCGCGAATTTCCGGCAGCCATGCCTTTACGTTTTTGGTGAGTTCGGCGACGCCCGCCAGACGTTCCCGAACGGCAGCGGCCATCTGCTCGCCTTCGCGTCCGCGGCCTGCTTGTAATTCCTGTGCGGCTTCAATGAGAAGCTCCATTGCCGCGGCCTGCAAGGGGGCGGGGTCGGGGCGCTTTTCCTCGATCATCCCGGGCCATTTTATGATCCTGCTGATATCGGCTTTTTGATCGGTGCCTGCCAGTTGCGCCATTTCATCGTGCAGTTTGATCAATTCTTGTGCCAGTGGCAGGTTGAGCTCCAATCTGCTGCCGGACGCGCCCGGCGCCTCGAAGAAGCGTAATGCGACCTCGATCTTTCCCCTGCTCAAATATTGTCCGAGGCATTTCCGGATGTCGGCTTCCAGTGGCCGGAACTCTTCCGGAAGACGCAGTCCAATATCCAGATAGCGATGATTAACCGAGCGCATTTCCCAGCTCAGGCGACCAAATTCATATTGACGTTCAACCCGGGCGAAACCGGTCATGCTTCGAATCATTGCTTTTTCCATATTGCAGGCAGTGGCACAATGTTAACGGTTAGCCCGCTAGACTAAAATAGCGGCCTTCACTTATTCACGTCATTTATTAATCACCAGATAAACAGGATCAGTTAATGAGACCCAGCGGCAGACAAGCAGATGCGTTACGTCAAATTAGTATCACCCGCAATTTCACATGCCATGCAGAAGGGTCAGTTTTGATCGCCTGCGGGAACACCAGGGTTTTATGCACGGCCTCGGTTGAGAGTCGGGTGCCGTCTTTCCTGCGCGGTACTGGTGAGGGTTGGGTTACCGCGGAATATGGAATGCTGCCGAGATCAACTGGCTCAAGGATGCGGCGCGAGGCTTCATCAGGCAAGCAGGGCGGAAGAACTATGGAAATCCAGCGTCTGATTGGCCGGTCGTTGCGTGCGGTAGTCGATCGCGTAGCGCTGGGGGAGCACACCATCACGCTCGATTGTGACGTTTTACAGGCCGATGGCGGTACACGCACTGCGGCGATAACCGGCGCATATGTCGCGCTGGTTGATGCCTGCCGCTGGTTGCTCGCCAACAAAAAAATTAAAAAAGACCCCATTCACGGGCAGATTGCGGCCGTATCAGTGGGTATTTTCGGCAGCGTTCCGGTACTTGACCTTGATTACCCTGAAGACTCGCGTGCCGAGACAGATATGAATGTCGTCATGAATGACGGCGGTGCGTTTATCGAGTTGCAGGGTACCGCTGAAGGTCACGCATTCCGCAAGGACGAACTGGATCAGATGCTGGCGTTGGCAGACAAAGGGATTAGAGAGTTAATGGAGGCACAGTCTGCCGCGTTGGCGGATTGAGCATGGCGTTGGCGCTGCATCATGGGTAGAGAATATGTTCTTGCCAGTGGCAATCAGGGTAAGTTGCGTGAAATAACAGGCATGCTGCAGCCACTGGGGTTTGTTGTGCACCCGCAAAGCGACTGGCAGGTTTCAGAAGCAGAAGAGACCGCCTGTACCTTTGTTGAGAACTCGCTGCTCAAGGCGCGGCACGCTGCCCGGTCTACCGGGTTGCCGGCCATTGCTGATGATTCCGGACTGGTGGTTCCGGCGCTAAACGGTGAACCGGGCATTTATTCCGCCCGTTATGCCGGCGAAGGCGGTGGTGATGAGGCCAATATTCTTAAATTACTTGCCCAACTAAAAGGTAAAGCCGGGCCTGACCGGTACGCACACTTTTATTGTGCCCTGGTATTGGTGAACTCGCCTGAAGACCCGGCGCCGTTAATTGCCACTGGCCGCTGGTACGGCAGCATCCTGGATGCGCCGCAGGGTAGCGGCGGGTTCGGTTATGACCCGGTCTTTGGTCTTCCCGACATGCCGGATTCGGGGCAAATACGTTCTGCTGCTGAACTGACCGCTGCGGAAAAAAGCCGCGTCAGTCACCGGGGTCAGGCTTTAAGTGAGTTGGTGCGCCAGTTACGTGAACGGGATGACAGGGTTGCTCAGTAATCCGCCGTTAAGCCTGTATGTCCATATGCCATGGTGTGTGCGCAAATGTCCATACTGTGACTTTAACTCACATACCGCGCCTGAGGGCCTGCCGGCAGAAGAATACGTGCAGGCCTTGATCGCCGACCTTGAGCAGGATTTGCCAATGGTCTGGGGCCGGCCGGTACAGAGTATCTATTTTGGCGGCGGCACCCCCAGCCTGTTTGCCGCTGACCAAATTGCGGTTTTCCTGTCCGCTGTGAGAGCCCGGTTAAGTTTGCGGCCCGATACAGAGATCACACTGGAGGCGAATCCCGGAACCATCGAGCACGATAGTTTTTCTGCCTATGCAGATGCGGGGGTTAACCGCGTTTCCCTGGGTGTGCAGAGTTTTGATGATGAATCACTTGGCCGGATAGGCCGGATTCATGGCCGCCGTGAGGTTGAGCAAAGTTTACAGTCGCTGCGGACTGCCGGAATTTCAAATTTCAATATTGATCTGATGTACGCGTTGCCTGGTCAAAACCCGGCCCAGTCCAAACGTGATGTTGAACTGGCGATCGCTGCGAACCCGACACATATCTCCTTTTACCAGTTGACGATTGAGCCCAATACAGCCTTTGCCGCACAGCCGCCGCTGTTGCCAGTGGACGATGTGCCCTGGGATATGCAGCAAACCGGTGTTGGGTTGTTGGAAGCGGCGGGTTATGGGCAATATGAAATATCGGCCTTTGCGCAAAAACAAATGCGCAGTCGGCACAACGTGAATTATTGGCGATATGGTGATTTTTTGGCCATTGGCGCTGGAGCGCACGGGAAAATTACGGCGCCGGCGGACGGTTCGGTGCAGCGTTATGCAAAGCACCGTCACCCCAAGCGCTACCTGCAGGGCCTTGAAACAGGCGACTGGGTGGCGCAGCGGCAGCTACTGAGTGATGAAGAGCGCGTGTTCGAGTTCTTCTTGAATCAACTAAGGCTCAGGGAAGGTGTGCATATCGGCGATTTTAGCGCGCGCACGGGTTTGGCCTGGCAGGTCGTTGAGGCGCGGGTCCAGCGGGCTGTTGAAAAGGGTTTGTTGGAAGTTGATGCGCAACGCCTCAGGCCGACCGAGTTGGGGTGGCGGTTTGTGAATGATATCCAGCAGATGTTTTTGCCATGAGCGATTCAAAAGATACGCTTGCATTGCGTGTAACTCACCGTTAGACTAGCCGGCTCTTTAGGCCTATTGAATACCGGAATTTGTCATGAAAGCTGACATTCACCCAAAATATCGTGAAGTAGTTTTTCAGGATCTCTCTTCTGAGTTTACGTTCCTGACTCGCTCCACTATAAACAGTAAAGAAACCATCAAATGGGAAGATGGCAAAGAGTATCCGCTGATCAAAGTGGAAGTCTCGAGCGCCTCTCATCCATTTTATACCGGCAAGCACAAGTTAATGGATACAGGTGGTCGTGTAGATCGCTTTAAACGCCGTTACCAGAAGTAAACCCGGGGTACCAAACAGAAGGCCCGGAATGGCATCGCCATTCCGGGCTTTTTTGTTGCGTGGGCAAAAGGAAAAAAACCGTGAGTTATGAGATAATGTTGAGTCCTTATTAGGAAGGAATCCCGATGATTCCTTTGCAGTACAACCTGAGAACTCACAAGGAACGCACCATGTCCGAACCACGCGTAATAATTACAGACGAAAGCAGTGGGAAAAGCCTCGAGTTACCCGTCCTTAAGGGTACAGAAGGCGAGCCGACTCTGCAGATCAAAGCATTGCCCTCAACACTGGGTTATTTCACCTACGACCCAGGGTTTACGGCGACAGCAAGCTGTACCAGCAAAATCACATTTATCGATGGCGAAAAAGGCATTTTGCGCTACCGGGGCTATCCGATTGAACAACTCGCAGAGAAGAGCAACTTTCTGGAAGTGGCCTTCCTGTTGCTGTCCGGTGAATTGCCGACCGAATCCGAGTTTGACAGCTTCCAGCACGACATCACCTACCATACGATGATTCATGAAAAGTTGAACACCTTTATATCTGGGTTCCACTACAATGCGCATCCAATGGCAATGATGGCGGGTGTCGTGGGGTCACTTTCCGCGTTTTACCATGACAACATGGACATGAACAATCCAGAGCACCGGATGTTGGCGGCCAAACGCATGATTGCCAAAATGCCAACCATTGCCGCCGCTTGTTACCGGCACCACATGGGCTGGCCAACCGCCTATCCGAAGAACTCGCTGGGCTATACCGAGCGCTTCCTGGATATGATGTTCTCGGTACCTGCAGAAAAATATGCGGTCAGCCCGGTTGCCGCGAAAGCGTTCGACCTGCTGTTCATCCTGCATGCTGATCATGAGCAGAATGCCAGCACATCCACAGTACGGCTTGTGGGTTCAACCGGCGCGAATCCTTACGCAAGTGTTGCCGCAGGCATATCCGCGCTTTGGGGTCCCGCGCATGGCGGCGCCAATGAAGCTGTGTTGCACATGCTTGATGAAATTGGTGATATTTCCCGTGTCGGCAAATACATCGACAAGGCCAAAGACAAAAATGATCCGTTCCGGTTGATGGGCTTTGGTCACCGCGTATACAAGAACTATGACCCGCGTGCTTCCATTATCCGCGCCGCAGCGTACGAGGTTCTCGAAGAACTGGGCACCAAAGATCCATTAATGGATCTGGCCATGGAACTGGAACGTATCGCGCTGGAAGACGAGTACTTTGTATCCAGGAAGTTGTACCCGAATGTCGATTTTTATTCCGGCATTATTTATAAAGCGTTGGGTATTCCGAGAAGCATGTTTACCGTCATGTTCGCGATTGCCAGGACGGCTGGTTGGGTTTCCCAGTGGCTGGAGCAAGAGGAGACACCGACACCTATCGGTCGTCCAAGACAGGTATATGCCGGTGAATCTGAACGTGATTACGTTCCTGTTAGGTCTCGCTAAGGTCAATTAAATATCGGTCAGTGAACGTTCTACAACTGCAAGGGGTGCCCGCTTTTGCGGGCGCCCGTCTACGGGGTCGGGCGGCGCCTGCCGCAAGTCAAGCCGGCTGAACAAGATCAGTTCTACCTCCAACCCATCTACATCGATGATCAATAGCGGAAGCTGGTGGTCGCTGCCGTCATGGCAGCGGATTTTTCGCTGCCCGTTCTGAAAAGCTACCCCGTTATCAAGCAGGTGAATGGCCATTGTGTCAGGGGGGTCGTTAAATACGTGTAATGTTATCGGCGCATGTTCGCCTGCCGTGCCTTCAAACACAGGCTCCGCGAGTCGCGGGCAAAATAGTTCCAGCAAGCGCATTACCCTGACCGCAGTTTTTCGCATTTTGTTGACCTGGAAAAGGTGGTGTTCCCCGCCATAAAAGCTCTGGTAGGCGATTAGCGCGTTTTTGACTTCCACGTTACTGGGTAGTGCGGTGTGTGTTCTGATGCCCAGCCTTTGCACTGCTTTTTGTTTGGCAATGCGGTAGTTATGCTGCGCCTGGGTAGCCATGATGCGGGCCGCTTCGGCAGCAATGCTGCGTCGGGTATGGCAGTTTTTTTATAGTTGTGGTCGGAATGTTTTTCAGAAACTGTCGTATGGGTCCTCTTCCGTTCCTGTATCAGAATGATCTCCTTCAGCGGCATCTTCCAATGGCGGAAGACTACCCATCTCAAATACTTCCATGATCGCAGCATGATTTTCAAGTCTGGCCAGTAAACCGGTTTCCGGGTCAATTCGGGCCTGAGTAATACCATTGGGCGTTTCCGGTGCCAGATCCGGAACACCGGCCAATGCCACACGCATGTAGTCAATCCATATAGGCAGTGCTGATTTTCCGCCAACCTCATAGCGCCCCAGGGGGTCATGGTTGTCAAAACCCACCCATACCGAGGTGACGACTTCTTTGTTATAGCCGGAAAACCACGCGTCGCGCTGGTCATTGGTGGTGCCTGTTTTACCGGCAAGATCATTGCGTCCCAGTTGCATGGCTTGCTTGCCGGTTCCCCTGCGGACGACATCCATCATCATGGACCGGACCAAAAAGGCGTTTTGTTCAGTGATCACCCTGGGTGCAGGTGACATTGTCGGTGCGGCAAGTTCCGCTTTGGGGATGGCTTGTTCGACGACCTGCAGGTCTTCCTGTTTTTCAATTTGTAGGGGCCTGAAGCTGGGTGCCGATTTTTCTACAGCCTCGATCTGTCCCTGGTCCGCTGTGTCGTCAACAACGCAGTCTTTGCAAACCACCTTGGGATTTTCCTTAAAAATGACTTCACCGTTGGCATCAATAATGTGATCAATAAAATACGGGTCGATCAGGTAACCGCCATTGGCAAATACTGCGTACCCTCTGGCGATTGTGAGTGGTTGGAGTGACGCGCTGCCGAGTGCCATGGATAAATCGCCGGGTAATTCAGCGGGGTCGAACCCAAATGAGCTGACGTACTCGTGTGCATACTGAATACCGACGTCTCTCAACAAGCGGATGGAAACGAGGTTGCGGGAATTTACCATGGCTTCGCGCAGTCTGGTCGGGCCGAAAAATTTCTCACTGTAGTTTTGTGGCTTCCAATCCCTTTCAAGTTCGGCGTCATTGAAAACGATGGGGGCGTCATTAATCACGCTGGCTGTGGTTTTGCCTTTTGCCAGCGCCGCGGAATAGATAAAAGGTTTGAAGCCCGAGCCCGGTTGGCGGCGGCTTTGGGTTACGCGGTTAAATTTACTGCGTGTGTAGTCATAGCCGCCCACAAGCGCTTTGATTGCGCCGTCGTGTGGGCTCAACGAAACCAACAACGCTTCGGTTTCCGGTAGTTGGGCCAGGTCACGTTTGCCCTCGTCGCGGAGTCTGGTGCGTATGACGTCGCCGACCGCTACCACATCCATAATGTTTTTGGGCTCGAATCCGGCCCGGTCCCGGCTGATAAATTTCCTCGCCCACTTCATGTCTTCGAGAGTGAGTGCAATGGTTTGACCGTCGGCCTGATAAATCAGGGCTGCATTTTCATCTACCTCGATCACCAGTCCTGGCGCTAGTCCGGCAATGGGCCTATAGGGTCTTAAAATCTCGTTCCAGCTTTGTGTTGTTTCGTTCTCTTCCAGGTTGAAGTGCGCCTCCGCGCCGCGATAGCCGTGTCTTCTGTCATACTCTTCAAGGCCATCGGTTACCGCTTGATTAGCGGCTGTCTGAAATTCGGCGTTGATCGTCGTATAGACCTCGTACCCACCGGTGTAAGCAGACTGGCCAAATCTGTTCAGCATTTCCTTGCGAACCATTTCGGCCGCGTAAGGTGCTGAAATTTCGGTTGTGGCGCCATGGTTAAAGGCAGTGTTTCTTTCATCCTTGGCTGTCTGGTATTCATCTTCAGTAATGAATTCGAGGTCCAGCATGCGGCCCAGGACATAGTCTCTGCGTGTCATGGCGCGTTCGGGCGAGGTGATCGGGTTAATTCTGGAGGGGGCTTTTGGGAGCGCCGCGAGCATGGCGCACTGCGCGAGACTTAGTTCAGTTATCGATTTACCGTAATACACATCAGCGGCTGCGCCGACGCCATAAGCCCGGTGACCCAGTAGAATTTTGTTCAGATAGAGCTCGAGGATTTCATCTTTTGATAATTCTCGTTCAACTTTCAACGCCAGAAAAATTTCTTTTATTTTGCGCGTATAGGTTTTTTCAACGGTTAGGAAAAAGTTTCGTGCCAGCTGCTGCGTAATCGTGCTGCCGCCTATCGATTTCTCACCAGTTTTCACCAACGTCCAGATTGCGCGGGAAATTCCCTGGTAATCGACGCCGGGGTGAACGCGAAAACGGGCGTCTTCCCCGGCGATGAAAGCGTTTATCAGGTGCGCGGGCATTTCGTTTGTTTGCACCGGTATTCGACGCTTTTCGCCAAAAACACTCACCAATTTACCGTCTTGGGTGTATACTCTTAACGGTACTTGGAGTTGTACGTCGCGTAGTGTTTCAACATCAGGAAGGTCTTTAACAACAATAAGATAGACTAAAGACAGCGCGACCAAGCCGAGTACAAATGAAGCAATAAGAAAGCGGAAAATTAAACGAAATGCTTTTCTCATATATTTATCCTGCTATGCTTCACTAATAGAAATGGAATTTTAAATGAAATATTCGCCTTCGGATAGCGGGAGGCGAAACAGGAGAGGATACACCGCATCGGACAAGGAAGTAGCCGGTAAGGACGAGTGTTGATAGCTCACCATGCCAGTCATTTCCCTTTGCTTTGTTCAAGCAAGCATTTTCCAATGTGCAGTCCATTCTGTCAGAAGATATCGAATTGGTATTTGAGTATTACAGTGATTTCTGTTACAAAAAGCTATTAAGAAGTCTCACTAAACCATTGGCATGGAAAAGGAATGGGGGAGTCTTGAAACTGTTTGGAAAAAAAGCAGATCCAGTTATTGGACTGGATATAGGCTCGACAAGTGTACGATTGTTGCAATTGTCCAGTCATGGGTCCGGTTATCGGGTTGACCACTTTGCAATCGAGCCTCTTGGCGAGGGCGCGGTGGTTGACAAGGTCGTACAGGATGTAGAAGCCGTCTCGAACGCCATCTCAAGGGCGGTCAAGGCTTCAGGCACGCGTGCCAAATCCTGCGCGATAGCGGTATCCGGTTCGGCCGTTTTCACCAAGACGATCAGTTTGCCGGCAGATTTAGCTGATGCGGACATTGAAAGTCAGGTGCAAATCGAGGCCAATCAATACGTTCCATATCCGCTTAATGAGGTCAGCCTTGATTTTGAAGTGCTGGGCCCATCGCCGCGCAACCCCGACATGGTCGATATTTTGCTCGCTGCGAGCAAGAGCGAAAATGTTGAAAGCCGGCAAGACGCTATTGACACTGCAGGTTTGAAAGCAAAGGTTGTTGACGTGGAGGCGTTTGCTATCGCCAATGCATTCGAGTTGATCCGCACGCGCGATAATGTCAAAAAGGATGAAGCCATCGGCTTCTTTGATATTGGCTACGACTTGAGTACCTTACTGGTGATTAAAGGTAACCGGGTTATTTATACCCGTGATCATCCTTTCGGTGGTCACCAGTTATTGGAAGAAACACAACGCCGCTACGACATGACCGTTGAACAGGCCAGCTTTTTTGAGCGTGATGAAGATGGCCCAGAAGATTTTGAAGAAGAGGTCCTGGAGCCTTTTCAGATGAATATCGTTCACCAGATCAGTCGCGCGCTGCAGTTTTATGCTTCAAGTAACGAATATTCAAGTATCAGTACGATTTACCTGTCAGGAGGCGTTGCATCACTGAAGGGCCTCGTGGAGATAGTCCAGCAGGAACTTGGTGTCACAACACGGGCAGCAGACCCGGTGACAGGAATGGACATTGCGCAAAATGTTGCTGCTACAGCGATTAAGCGTAATTCCAGTAGCCTGATGATAGCCATGGGATTGGCTCTAAGAGGGTTTGACTGATGGCCAGAATCAATTTATTACCATGGCGCGAGGAACAACGCAGGGACCGGCAACGTTACTTCATGGCAACGGTGCTGGTTGCCGCCGTGCTGGGAGTAGTTCTGGTTTTCATTGCAGGTTTTATTTTTGACCAGAAAATCAGTCACCAGGAACTCAGAAATGAGATGGTCAAGACAGAAATCCGTGTTCTGGAAACCCGCATCAAAAAGATTCAAGATCTGGAGCGAATCCGAGCACGCCTGATTTCACGCAAACAGGTGATTGAGCGCTTGCAGGCAAGTCGCTCGATGACGGTAGAGTTATTGGACAACCTTGCAAAATCAATCCCGGCAGGCCTCACGCTGGCGACCATACGGCAGCAGGGGGCAACCCTGGCGCTGGCCGGCAGCAGCCAATCCAACGCAAGGGTGTCGGCTTATTTGCGGGAGTTGAAGGTGAACGACCTCTTCCTTGATCCCGAGTTGGAGTTTGTTCGTACTTCATCGAAAGCTGCAAGTGTCGCGGAACCCTATGAGTTCAGTATCAAGGTGAAGTTGCGGCCACCAAAAACAGCGGAAGAAGACGCTGGCTTTGATGATGTTGAAAAACCGGGAGGCTCAGTATGATAATTGACGACCTCAAAAATGCTGACTTTTCAGATCTCGGCAGTTCGCCCGCAACGGTCCGGTATACCTTACTTTCTGTGCTGTTAGCCCTGATTCTTGTAGCAGGCTACTATTTGTTTGTAGAAGACAAGCAAATCCAGTTGGAACAATCGCGCCAACAGGAACTGGCGTTGATGACCGACTTTGAATTCAAGCAGAAGAAAGCTGCCAATCTGGAAGCCTATGAACAACAACTTGCAGATATGCAGGAGTTGCTTGAAACCATGTTCAGGCAGTTGCCAAGCAAGACTGAAATGGACCGGTTGTTAGTAGATGTCTCACAAACTGCACTGGCTGCGGGCATTGATGTCCAGTTGTTCGAGCCGGAAACCGAAGTTTTCCAGGACTTTTACGCAGAGCGTCCAATCGCCATCAGAATGTTGGGTGATTACCATGAGTTCGGTGAGTTTGTCAGTGGTGTTGCTTCACTGCCGCGTGTGGTTATCCTGACGATGCATGATATTTCACTGAAGCGCGCAGGGGCTAACCAAAGCCGTTATGGCGATTCGGAAGGACGTTTGATTCTGGAAGGACGGGTCAGGACCTATCGTTATGTAGACGAAGAAGAAGTTGCTCAGAGAGTAGAGGGGCAAACACCATGAAACGTATTGGCAAACAGGCAAAGCGTGTTGCTGGCGCGGTGGTGGTCGTAGTGATGTTGTCGGCATGTAGCGAGAACGTTGATGATTTGGAGCAGTATATTAAATCAGTCAAGGCGCGGCCGGCTGTTCCGATTGAACCCATACCACCGGTAAAAACCTACACACCGTATCCGTACGAGGGGTTGACGGGGCGCGATCCATTCCGGCCTTCAATCAGTGAAGGCAGCGAAGAAGCCCGTGTTACGAAGGGCACCGGCCCGCAACCTAATTTCGACCGGCCTAGAGAGTATCTTGAGCGTTACGAACTGGATACGCTGGCGATGGTGGGAACGTTTGGTAAAGGTGATAACTATTGGGCACTGTTGCGTGATCCCGAAGGTGTCATTCATCGTGTTCCAGTTGGTGATTACATCGGTAAGAATCATGGAAAAGTAGTCAGAATAGCGAATACGCAAATAGACATAAGTGAACTAATTTCGGATGGCGGGGGTGGCTGGATCGTTAGAGAGGCCTCCATAGCTTTGGGTGAAGGATAATCAGTTCTGCGCATGGATCAGCGCGACTGTGAGGGTACGACAGTCATGTACAGCAAAAAAGGTTTTAAATTGAAACGGGTACTGGCCGGCAGGTGGGGACAGTTTATGGATAACAGAAACATTGGAGTTCGTTTGGGTCTTGGTTTGGCGCTGTTGTTATTGCCAGCGCTTTCAGCCTGGGCGTCAAGTGACGTAACCGCAGCTGCTTACAGCAGCAATGCTAATGGTGATGTCACCATCACTTTGTCAACCGGGGGGGATGACCCCAATGTCAGCGTCTTTGCGACTGAAAGTCCTGCGCGAATCATCCTCGATCTGGCAGATACCAATAGCCAGGTTGATGCGAGCCCGGTGTCAGTCGGCATCGGTTCGGTACAGAAATTCACAACGTTGGCCGCAGGTGGCCGAACACGGGTCATGGTGGATCTGTCCAAACCGGTTGTTTATGACTACCAGTCAGGCAACGGCAAGGTCGTCTTGTCTATTACCGGTAATGGCAGAGGCTCAACGGTACCAACACACAGCGGTGTCGCAAAATACAATGTCGATAACGTAGATTTTCGGCGTGGTGAAGATGGTCAGAGCAGGGTGATTGTGAGTCTTAACCAGGAAGGAGCGAATATTTCTGTAAACTCCATTGAGTCTGGTTTGTCAGTGGATGTTTTTGACGCCAACCTGCCTGAAGCGCTGAATCGACGTCTCGATGTTGCTGATTTTGCAACACCGGTGCAAATGATTAATGCAGGTGAGACAGGGAGCGCAGTGCGGCTTGAGTTGGACATTCCAGGTCTTTATGAGCACATGGCTTATCAATCAGGAAAGGATTGGATTATCGAAGTTTCTGAGCTTGCGCCAACAGCGATAGGTGCTTCCAAGGAAATCGTCGAGTTTTATGAGGACAAGGAATACACCGGTTCACGCGTAACATTTAACTTCCAGGATATCCCGGTCCGCTCGGTATTACAGCTCATCGCCGATGTGTCAGAGCTCAACATTGTTGTGGCTGACAACGTAAGCGGAAATTTGACCCTCAGGTTAACCAATGTTCCATGGGATCAGGCGCTGGATATCGTTTTGGATGCTCGTAACCTTGATATGCGTGAGAATGGAAACGTAATCTGGATTGCGCCAACTGCCGATATTGCTGCACGTGAGCAGCAACTGCTGCAGGCGCTACAGGATCGCAAAGAACTGGAGCCATTGGCGACAGCGCTGATCAGTGTCAGTTACGCCACAGCTGAAGAATTACAGTCATTGATTAACGATGCATCTTCGGGCAATGAAGGTGATGCCGGCTTGTTGTCAGAACGCGGTTCAGTGGCGATTGATGCCAGAACCAACACCTTATTGGTCACGGATACCCCCGACAGGCTTGAGGCGATTCAAAAGCTTGTGATGGATCTTGATCGACCGGTCAGGCAGGTTCAGATCGAATCCCGGATAGTCATTGCGAACAGTGATTTCAGTCATGAACTGGGCGTGCGTTTCGGTGTGACCGCCTGGCACAATAAAAGAAATATACTTGCTGTTGCCGCTGACGGTGCGGGTGCAGACCTGGTGAACGTCGGGACTGATCCAAGGGACGATGGGTTGATCGACATCCCGGGTATTCCGCAGCGCTATAACGTGAACCTTCCAACCTCAAGCTCCAATGCCGGTAGCATCGGCCTGTCATTCCTGGCCGGTAATGTATTGCTGGATCTGGAGCTTTCTGCACTGGAAGCCGAAGGCGATGGCGAGGTTATTTCTACGCCGCGAGTGGTGACGGCCAATCAGTCGGAAGCATTTATCCAGCAGGGTGTGGAAATTCCCTTCGAGCAGTCTGCTTCATCAGGCGCATCCACTGTTACATTCAAGGAAGCGGTTCTTGAATTACGCGTCACGCCGTTGATCACCCCCGACAATCGGGTTCAGCTTGAGCTTGAAATCAAGCAGGATACGGTGGGTGAGATATACCAGACAGGGAAAGGCGGTTCGGTGCCTTCAATTGACACCCGTGAGTTGAGCACATCAGTGTTGGTCAACAATGGTGAGACCGTTGTGTTGGGTGGGATTTTTCAGGATGAACGCCAAAGAAGTGAGGACAGGGTTCCTTATCTGAGCAGCATACCTGGAATCGGCAACCTGTTTAAACGCCGTTCAAACCAAACCAAGAAACGTGAACTGCTGATATTCGTGACGCCGACCATCGTGGAAGATCGTCCAGTAGTTAACTGATTGAGAGTGATTAATTTCAAAAAAGCCCGGGGTCAGCCCGGGCTTTTTTGTTTAATATAAAAAATATGAAGCCAGTTTTTTCATTTAAGCGTGGTGAAACACCGTTGTTGGTGAGTGTTCCACATTCCGGTGTGAACCTGCCCGCAGCCATGCGCGACCGCCTGACCCCTGAGGCACGCCAGGTACCGGATACGGACTGGTTTGTTGATCGTCTGTACGGATGGGCAACAGGGCTCGGTGCGGGCCTGCTGGTGGCAAACTATTCCCGTTATGTTATCGACCTGAATCGGCCGCCGGATAATGCGGCACTTTATGCTGCCAGCGGGACCGGCTTGCTGCCGGAGCAGACCTTTGGTGGTGCCTCGCTATATATTGCCGGCAGTGAGCCTGATAAGGCGGAGGCCAAGCAGCGTCTGAACGAATACTGGAAGCCCTACCATGAGAAGCTGGCGGCCGAATTACAGCAGCTCAAGCAGCGTTTCGGTTTTGCCATATTGCTGGACGCACACTCCATCCGCAATGAGGTTCCGATGTTGTTTGAAGGCAGGTTGCCGGACCTGAACCTCGGGAGCTACCGGGGCGTCAGTGCCGACCCGCGACTCATTGCAGCAAGCGTGGCTGCGCTTAATATCGACCCTGTTTATTCAGCGGTCCTTGACGGCAGATTTCAAGGGGGCTACATCACGAGACACTATGGTCAGCCGGGTAATGACATCCACGCATTGCAACTGGAAATGGCGCAGTCGGTATATATGCAGGAGAAGCCTCCAGTGTACGATCCGGCACTAGCCGCAAAAATACAGAGCGTTTTGCGTGGTTTTATCGCGCAGTTACTACAGTGGTCACCCGCTTGAAAATATATTGCAGACAGATCCTTCAAGATGATCGCTGGTGTAGCGACGTTATACTGAACCTCACACCAGACGGTGTCATCAGTGGTATTGAACAAGGTTCATCCGGGTCAGCTGATGTCAGCATTAACGGGGTTGTCATTCCCGGCATGCCCAACGCCCATAGTCACTCTTTTCAGCGTGTGATAGCGGGCCTGACCGGCCCCCGGGGAAATAGCACCGACAGTTTTTGGAGTTGGCGTGAGGCGATGTACCGTACCGCCAACCAAATTTCACCCGACCAGTTTGGCGCGGTAGCCGAATGGGTGTTTGTTGAAATGCTAAGAGCCGGTTTTACCAGCTGTGCCGAGTTTCACTACTTGCACCATCAGCCAGATGGGCGGGCATACACCAATCTTGCTGAAATGAGCGAACGGCTCATTCAGGCCGCTTCAGCAAGCGGCATTGCGATGACTTTGTTGCCGGTGCTCTACTGCAGCGCGGGTTTTGGAAAAAATAAAGTGACCGACGGGCAACGTAGGTTCGCAAACTCTCCCGGCCAGTATTTGCAATTGCTGGAAAGCTGTCAAAAGCTCATGTCTGGCAACCCGCTGAATAAACTGGGACTCGCTCCCCACTCATTGCGGGCCGTACCCGGAAATATTTTGCATGAAGTCCTGTCGGGCTGGCAGGATAAGAGCTGTCCGGTGCATATTCATATCGCTGAGCAGCCGGCCGAGGTACAAGACTGTTTGCAATACACTGGCGCGAGGCCGGTTGAATGGCTGCTTGATCAGTTTTCAGTAGATCAACGCTGGTGCCTGGTGCACGCCACTCATTTGTCTGACAGTGAGTTGGAGCAGGCGGCTGTAAAAAAAGTCGTCGCAGGATTATGCCCAACTACCGAAGCAGACCTCGGTGATGGTGTTTTTCGAACCCAGGATTGGTTACGCGCGGGTGGACGAATGGCAATTGGCTCAGACAGCAATGTTCGAATATCGGTTACCGAGGAGCTACGTTTGCTTGAATATAACGAAAGGCTAAAAAGCGGTCGGCGTAATGTTCTGACGGCGCACGGTGCCAGTTGCGGCCGTTTTCTCTACCAGCATACAGCGCGCGCAGGCGGCGACGCCCTGGGCCAGGCGGTTGGCCGATTGGTGCCAGGATATCGGGCCGATCTACTGGAACTGGATAGCGACCACGAGCTACTGCACGGCCGGTCGCCCGATGCCGTACTGGACAGCTGGATATTCGCTGGCGACACATCAATGCTCAACTCGGTATGGGTTGCTGGTCAGCGGGTTATTGATCAGGGGCATCATGTCGCGGAATCCATGCTGAGAGCCCATTTTTCCAGGGTCTTGCAGGAGTTGCAGACAACGTGAACACAGCTCCATTCTCCATCGCGGCCGAGCGCAACCGGCATCCTATTCTTGAACGGTTACAGGTGTTATTGCCATCAACCGGTACGGTGCTTGAGATTGGCTCCGGAACAGGACAACACGCGACATTTTTCGCCGAAAAATTGCCCAACCTGTTGTGGCAGCCAAGTGACAGGGAAGAGAATCTGACTGGGCTGGAAGCGCGATTTAAAGCTGAAAGCACAGAAAATATATTGCCCTTGATGAAGCTTGATGTCGTGAGTGACCCCTGGCCCGGGTGTTCCTTTAATGCGGTATATTCTGCCAATACCGCGCATATTATGCATTGGGATGCCGTCATCGCGATGTTCTCTGGCGTTGCCGCGCACCTGTTGAATGAAGGGCTATTCTGTCTCTACGGCCCATTTAATATAGACAACCGCTTTACCTCGGAAAGCAATGCCCAGTTTGATGCGCAATTGCGCGCGCAAGATCCACAAATGGGTATTCGTGATATGGCTGTGGTCGAGTCTCTGGCGGTTCTGCATAAGATGCGGTTAGAACAAAAGCTGGCAATGCCGGCCAATAATTTTCTCCTGGCGTTTAAGAAATATGATGAACTCTAGTAATTTCTCCTGGCAACGACTGGTGCTGCAGGCGGAGGGCCTGCTCAGTGTGTCTGCAAACCGCGTTTCCAACGCGGCCAATCTCAGTGCCTTGCTTTATCAGGAAGTGGCTGATGTCAGCTGGGTGGGGTTTTATTTCCTACACGGTGAAACACTTCTGCTTGGACCATTTCAAGGCAAGCCTGCCTGCGTCAGTATCGATATGGGCAAGGGTGTTTGCGGTACCGCTGCGGCGACCCGAAAGACAATTCGTGTTGCTGATGTTGATACCTTTGACGGGCACATTGCCTGTGATGCTGACTCAAGATCAGAGGTTGTCGTGCCCTTGGTGATGAACGGCGAACTGATTGGCGTCCTGGACGTCGACAGTGCCCGGTTGGATCGCTTCAGCCAGGAAGATGCGGATGGTTTTTCCGCTTTGGCAGAGGTTTATCTGTCCTCAATTATCTGAGAAATTTTTCTTGCTGACCAAATGCAGCAAACCGCCCGTACGTGCATCCCGTTTAAAGCTGCCCGAGAACTCGATAACTGCCAGTGTACCGGTGGACATTTTCGCTATTTCGCCAGCAAACTGTGGTTGTAGCACGTTGAGCAAAGTATTTTCAAAGCCAGGGTTATGCCCCACCATCAAAAGCCGCTCGCTGTAAGTGAAAGCATCCTCGATCAGGGTTAAAAGCAAATTTAAAGAGGCGCCGTACATCGACTCGACATAATCGGTGTTTGCCAATAACTGGGGCCAGTTAGAGAGCACGGGGGCCAGTGTCTCCCGCGTGCGTTTTGCGGGTGAACATAAGACTGTATCGGGCGGTGCCAGTGTCCCCTGCGCCCAGTTGGCAACATGAAGCGCATGACGAACACCTTTCGGGCTTAGCGCCCTGGAAAAATCATTCCCCAGTGGGCTCCAGGGCTCTGCCTTGGCATGTCGTAGCAAATATAGCTGGTTGCTCATTGGGTTCTCATTGACTGATCTTTAAGGTTTAAACGGCAGCTTCCCCAGATCAACATTGCCGCCGCTGATAATGGCGCCAACACGGTGACCGGAAAAATCCTCAGGTGATTCGATTATAGCGGCGATCACGGTGGCGGATGATGGCTCAATCAGCATACGAAAGGTTTGCCAGACCAACGCCATCGCATCAACGATCCCGGCTTCACTAACCGTGACCACCTTGTCCACCTGGTCTTGGATGATTTTAAAGTTGAGCACACCCACAATGGCGCGCAAGCCATCGGCGATGGTATCAACCGGAAACTGATCCACACGCTCACCCCTGCTCAGGCCCAGTGCGGTATCGGCGGCGCCCAGTGGTTCGGCTCCCAGCACCGCAACCCCGGGAATTAGCGCTTTGGCGGCAATTGCGGAGCCGCTGATCAGTCCGCCGCCGCCAACGGGTGTCAGTATGATATCCAGGCCGGGGCATTGCTCCGACAACTCGACAACAGCAGTCCCCTGACCGCAAATGATATCCGGGTGTTCATACGGCGGAATGGGTATGCAGCCGTTTGCCACGAGGTCCGCGAGGCCTTGTTCCCTGGCAGCCTGATTAGGTGGGCAAAAGATGATTTTGCCGCCGTTTCGTCGTACGGCTTCAATTTTTGTTTTAACTGAATTTTCCGGCATGACAATATACGAACCGCGATTATTCATGGTTGCGGCCAATGCCAGTGCGGCCCCGTGATTGCCTGAGGAATGCGTGGCGACGTCGCCGTCGATAGCCATTTCAGCCAGCCTGGCAATGGCGTTGCTGGCGCCGCGGAACTTGAAAGCACCAGTTCTTTGCAGGTTTTCGCATTTTAACCAAAGCTCACAGCCCAGCAGATCATTGAGCTGTGGGTCAGACAGCACCGGCGTGGTACGAATTTGAGTTCTAATTCGCTGTCTGGCGGACATGACGTCCGCGATGGTTGGTATTTGTTCTGCCGCTGCATCATTCATCGTCATATAATACTGTTCGCGTTAACCAATTCACCAGCAAAATCGAATAAAGGAACAGGTTTATGAAAGAAGGTATAGCGGGCAAAGCCTTTTATCGCAAAGATTACTCGGCTTACCCCTGGAAAGTGAATTACCTGGACCTCTATTTTGACGTTGGCATAGAGACGACAACGGTGGTTGCTGAGATGGATTTCCAACTCAAAGATGGCGCCGCAGCGGCACAGGACATTGTTCTTAATGGCAGTGACCTGGAGTTGATTTCCATCACATTAAATGGACGCGCACTTGGCGCTGGAGACTATTCCATTGTCGGCGAAACACTGACGATTCCGGGCGCCCCTGTGCACAGTGTTGTGAAAACGGAGGTCCGAATTCATCCAGCGAGCAACTCCGCGTTGGAGGGCTTGTACCTTTCCGGTGAGTTCCTGTTGACGCAGTGTGAAGCTCAGGGTTTCCGAAAAATCACCTGGTTTCCAGACCGCCCGGATGTCATGACCACTTACCGTGTGACCCTTGAAGCGGACAAGGCCGATTTTCCGGTGCTGTTGTCCAATGGCAACCAGGCAGCGTCCGGTGACTCTGGTGACGGTCGTCATTGGGTTCGCTGGGAGGATCCGTTTCCTAAACCTTCGTACCTGTTTGCACTGGTGGCCGGCGACCTTGCTCTGGTGGAAGACCACTTTATCACCAGTGGCGGGCGTGATGTATCACTACGCATTTATGTTGAGGCTGAAAATCTGGATCGTTGTGAACACGCGATGGAGTCACTGGTTAACTCAATGCGTTGGGATGAGGAAAGATTTGATCTCGAGTATGACCTCGACATTTATCACATTGTGGCGACCAACGATTTCAACATGGGGGCGATGGAGAATAAGTCGCTAAACATATTTAATTCAAAATACGTACTCGCCCGGCCAGACACGGCCACTGATAACGACTACCAGGGTATCGAGGGCGTGATTGGGCATGAATATTTTCACAACTGGACCGGTAACCGCGTCACTTGTCAGGACTGGTTTCAGTTAACCCTGAAAGAGGGCCTCACCGTGTTCCGCGATGAAGAGTTTTCAGCGGATATGCAGTCACGAGCGGTAAAACGTATACGGGTTGTCCGCGACCTGCGCAGTCGACAGTTTCCGGAAGACGATGGCCCGATGTCGCACCCGATACGCCCCGATCAATACGTTGAAATCAACAATTTTTATACCGCCACGGTGTACCAAAAAGGCGCGACGATTATTCGTATGTACCACACATTGTTGGGTGAACAAGGTTTCCAGAAAGGCATGAAATTGTATTTTGAGCGCCACGATGGCCAGGCGGTAACTTGCGATGATTTTCGCGCGGCCATGGCCGATGCCAATGGTGTCAACCTGGAACGCTTTGGACGCTGGTACAGTCAGTCTGGAACGCCGCAGGTACATGTGTCAGATCATTATGATGAGGCTGCGCAAAAGTACACGCTGACGCTCAGGCAACACACAGCGCCGACACATGACCAGAAGGATAAACAACCCTTGGTGCTGCCGTTTGCGCTCGGCTTGTTGAGCGAAGCAGGAGAAGAACTGTCCCTGCAGCTTGAAACAGAAACCCAAGCCACAAGCGGAACGCGTTTGTTAATCATGCAGGAAGCAGAACAGACATTCACTTTTGTTGGAGTTCCGGCCGCGCCTGTCCCCTCGTTGTTCAGGGATTACTCTGCGCCGGTGAAAATCTTTTTTGATTATTCACCAGAACAACTGGCAACCCTGATAGCACACGACAGCGATGCTTTTGTTCGATGGGATGCCGCACAGCGCATGGCAGAAAACGCAATTCTTGAACAGCGCCGGCAACACGCGCTGGGTGCTGAAATGAAACTTGATGCCGCACTGGTCAAGGCGTTCAAGGGAATTTTGACAGACCGTCAGGCAGACCCCGCGTTGTTGGCAGAAGCGATGACATTGCCGGATGAGGATTACCTGGCAGACCAGATGGAGATTGTTGACGTGGATGGTATTCACGCTGCCCGGCAGTTCATCAAAAAAGGCCTGGCTACGCAATTGGAAGGGCTTTTTAGCGAGCGATACGCAGCACTCAATGATGGTCAGGCCTATCAGAAATCGGCCATGGCAATGGCGCGAAGAAGCCTTAAAAGCATTTGCCTGTCATACCTTCTGGAGACGGAAGCGGGCGAATCGCTGGCAATCGCCCAGCTCGAATCCAGTGACAATATGACGGATACTCTGGCAGCCATTCAGGGCTTGGTTTTGACAGATTCACCCGCGGCCGGTACCGCACTTGCCGGTTTTGAAGCCAAGTGGAAGGCAGACGCGTTGGTCATGGATAAGTGGTTCATAATGCAAGCCATCAAGCCAGGCAGCGATACTGTAAAAACCGTGCGGAAATTGATGGGTCACCCGGCATTCAGTATTCAAAATCCGAACAAGGTGCGTTCTCTGGTCGGCGTGTTCTCAATGTTGAACCCGACCGGTTTCCACGCGGCCGACGGGTCAGGCTACGTTTTTCATGCTGACAGAGTCATTGAGCTAGATGGCTTAAACCCGCAAATAGCCGCGCGAATGGCCTCAGCTTTCAACCGCTGGAAACGATACGATGAGGGCAGAAAAGCACAAATGAAAACACAGTTGCAGCGTATTGCAAAGGTTGAAAACCTGTCACGTGACGTGACCGAGATTGTTAACAACGCCCTGAGTTAAAAACCATTGCCTGGGCAGGTGCAGTGACATTGAACAGGCAATAAACCCATGCTGACAGCAGTGCGGGCGGCGGAGCAAAAAGTAATGAGATTTTTAACTACGTGTCTTTGCGTGTTTTTGTTATCGGCATGCGCCGCCGGTAGTTTGAAAAACATCCCGCCCTTGCGCATCGAAGGTATGGTTATTGAAAATCAGACCCGGATGCCGGTTTCGGCGGTCCGCTTAATGGTGCCTGTCACCGGGAATTTTGTCTCATGCGGCAATATTTTTGCCAACTCCATGTGTTCTACCAGTTTCCCGGAAACAGACTATACCGGCAATCCTGTTGAAATTACCTGGAGTCAGGGTGGTCAAATTTATTCGACCGGCTTGTTCGCCATTGAGCTTCCAAATGATTTGGAGGTTGGCAAATCAGCAGCAGTGCGTGTTGTGATTGCTGGACCAGGTTCTGCCGGCGCTATGATTGTTCAGTAGTCCAAGCGTCTGATTTGTTATGTGTTTTTAAGTGCCTTCAAAAACAACTGACGTTCAAGGTCGGCATCGGTGCGGGTTGGAAACTTGACCGGTAGTCGCAGGTTATCGCCGAACGTAATGTTGAATTGGTAGCCTTCTTTGTTGTCTGCTGTGAACACACGGCTAACGAGCGCTACTTTATCAAGAACAATCGCAAACCCTTGCAGTTCGTAAATAGGTCTGTGCATCGTTCAGTTTCCTTGTAAGTAATTCAGGTCGCGTGAATTGTACCTTGCTGACCGGCCACCTGACCATTCACCAGTCACGAGCATGTTCGTTGGCGCGGTTGTTCAGCAATCGTTCACAGGAATGCTGTTATCCTTAAGGTAAGAATGAGGTGTTGCCGGTTGGTTCGGCATTGGAGGATTTATGAAAAAGTTGTTGTTGCTACCATTTCTGGCTTTGTTGACCAGCTGCGTTACCTATTACTATCCGGAAACAGGGTTGGAAGACGGTGTTTACTATGCCGAAGATGACCCTTCCTACGTGACGTATTCCGAACCTTATGTCAGCGCGTCTTATTATCCATGGTCCTCTCTGGACTATTTTTACATGGGTTACAGCCCTTACAGCAGTATTGGTTACCGTTATAGCCGGTTTGGCAGCGGTTTCTCGCTTGGGCTTGGTTATAGCTATTCACCCTGGTATTACTCCAGCTCATCCTATGGCTACTACTCGCCATGGTATGCGCCGGGATCTTACTATTCTTATTACCCGTCACAGTGGGGTTATTACGGCCACTGCTCGCGGTATCGTGACTGTCGCCGCGGTAACAAAAATCACCATCGCCGCTCAGGACATGACCGTTATACAGGGCGTGATAGAAACCACAACCGCCGCTCGGGACATGACCGTTTTACAGGCCGTGATGGAAACCACAACGGCCGTCTGGGTCGGGACGAGCGTTCAGACAGAAACGCTGGCTCCCAGAAGCGGAACGGGGGTAACAACGAGAACCGTGGCACGTCACGATCCACGCGCCGCGTTTCTACCACGCCGCCCGGACACGCGGGCAACCAGGGTTTGATTATAAGAAGCAATGAAACGAGGAAGCCCGGGAAAAGCCGGGTGCAGCCAGACAGGCCTGTGCAGCGTAAGTCTGCCAATGTGTCACCTACACAATCCCGTGCTGTGCAACAGGAATACCGAACCAGACAGCGCGGCAGTGAAGTTCGTTACCGTTCCGGCTCGAAGCAAACGCGTGCGCGTACTGGTCCGGTTGGAACTGCCGCGACAGGTGGACGCTCCGAAAACAGGAATGTGGCTGCCAGCCGCGCGACGCCCGCACAAGCCAGTAAACAACCGCCTCAATATCGAGCCAGGTCAGGCGCAAATGAAGTTCGTTATCGTTCGGGCTCGAAGCAAACCCGTTCGCGCACCGGCCCGACTCGATCAGCGGCGCCTTCAAAAAGTGCGGTAGTCACCACACCGGCCTCTCCATCCGTAACGGCCTCCGGCGATGCCCGTGGACGTGGCCAGCCTCAACGAGCACCAACCAGGCAGCATTCATCACGCGGGTCTTCTTCAAAGCCTGCTGCTCCGCCGCCTGCCGCTGCAGAGCAGAAAGCATCGTCAGCCGGCAAAAGTACTCCGCGCCCCAGGGCCTCTTCCAGAAAGGAGCGGCGCAAAAAGAACAGGGACTCATCACATCGCGACGACCGCAGATAATTAGTCAGTTACCAGTGTGATTCTATGGCGATTGACAGTCGAGATTTTCTGTCAATATGCTAAAGTGCGTTTTTTTTCAAAGGATTAACAGGTTTGGTAAAGCAAACGAACACTTTCGATGTCATTGTGATTGGTGGCGGGCATGCCGGCACTGAGGCAGCGTTGGCCGCTGCCCGTAGCGGCGCGCGTACGTTATTGCTAACGCACAGCATTGAAACGATCGGTCAGATGAGTTGCAACCCGGCCATCGGCGGGATAGGCAAGGGGCACCTCGTCAGAGAGATTGATGCACTCGGCGGGGTGATGGCTTCAGCCGCCGATGCCGCTGGCATCCAGTTGCGCACCCTTAACTCCAGTAAAGGCCCGGCGGTTCGTGCCACACGTGCACAGTGTGACCGCAATTTGTATCGGGCGTATATCCGTAAAGTGGTTGAAAACCAGTCAAATCTGAGCATATTTCAGCAAGCGGTTGATGATCTGTTGTTGGAAAATGACAAAGTAACTGGTTGCCGCACCAGTATGGGGCAGGTATTTCACGCACCGGCCATCGTGCTCACCACGGGTACATTCCTGGGTGGCAGGATTCACATGGGTGAAAGCCAAAGCGCAGGCGGGCGCGCCGGTGACCCTCCTTCAATTTCGCTGGCAAAACGTTTGCGTGAGCTACCGTTTAATGTGGGCCGCTTGAAAACCGGAACACCGCCGCGTATTGATGGCAAAAGCGTTGATTTTACGCATTTGCAGGAACAGCCCGGCGATGTGCCGCGGCCAGTGTTTTCATTTATGGGTTCGCCAGATGATCAACCAGAACAGGTCAGTTGCTGGATCACCAATACCACTGAAACAACCCATGAAATTATCCGTTCAGCATTGCATCGCTCACCCATGTATTCAGGCGAGATTGATGGTGTCGGGCCACGTTACTGCCCATCGGTGGAAGACAAAATCGTACGCTTCGCCGACCGAACCAGCCACCAGATATTCATTGAGCCGGAAGGGCTCAATACCCGTGAACTCTACCCGAACGGCATATCAACCAGCTTGCCTTACGATGTGCAGGTGGAGTTTGTGCGTAGTATCCCGGGGTTCGAGAACGCACATATTACCCGTCCGGGTTATGCCATTGAATATGATTTCTTTGATCCGCGCGGCTTAAAATTCAGCCTTGAGACGAAGCCGGTGAAAGGTTTGTTTTTTGCAGGTCAGATTAACGGCACGACCGGGTATGAAGAGGCAGCCGCGCAGGGTTTGATTGCAGGCATCAATGCAGCTCGCAGCGTGCGGGGTGAAACAGCCTGGACCCCACGCAGGGACGAAGCCTATATCGGTGTCTTGATTGATGATCTCGTAACGCAGGGTACCCGTGAGCCCTATCGCATGTTCACCAGTCGGGCCGAATATCGTTTGCAATTGCGTGAAGATAACGCCGATTTACGCCTCACAGAAACCGGGCGTGAGCTTGGTTTGGTCGGTGATGAGCGCTGGCGTGCTTTTGATCTGAAGAAGACCGCAATAGCGGCAGAGCAGGCCAGGCTGAGCGCTATCTGGGTTACGCCCGACAATGATTACGGTAAGTCACTCAATGCAACGCTGGGTGTGGCTTTGAGTAAAGAAGCGCGGGCACTGGATTTGCTAAAGAGGCCGGAAATCAGCTATGCAGATTTGATGAAAGTGACCGGGCTTGGACCTGGCTGCGCTGACGCAAAAGTAGCAGAGCAGGTGGATGTACAGGTTCGTTACGCAGGTTATCTGACACGTCAGACCGAAGAAGTCGCCAGGAACCAACGGAATGAAAGCACCGAGATTCCTGCCGGACTTGATTACACCAAGGTGAAAGGTCTGTCGACTGAATTACGCGAAAAGCTGCAAAAAACCCAGCCTGAAAGCATTGGGCAGGCGGCAAGGATGCCCGGTATGACGCCGGCAGCCATCTCGTTGTTGCTGGTTTTTCTTAAGCGGCACCGCAGCAATCGCCAAGTTGCTTAAAAATATATAGTTTTATCACAAAAACTCAACGTTAGATTTACACCTTTTTAACCTGTGAGGGGTATGATTTGTTTGCAAGTTGACTGTGCCTGGTGTGTCGCTACTCATGACAGGCAGTCCCCACACTTCTATGCCTTAGGCGATACACCTATTCAAGCCCCGACCGTTGGTCGGGGCTTTTTTTTGCTTTGCGGTTTGCGATTTCCGAACTTGAATCCGGTTAGAGATTGTCGGCTGCTTCCTCAAATCCCATTCCGGCATTGGGGTCGGCAAAGACATCAAGGTCCAACTCGCCTTCACTTTTAGCAACAATGGCGGTCACCATTGAGTCGCCTGTAATGTTAACCACCGTACGTGTCATGTCGAGTAAACGGTCTACGCCAAGTATCAACGCGATCCCTTCCGCGGGCAGTCCAACCTGCCCCAGGACGCCGGCCAGCACGACCAGCCCAACGCTGGGAACACCGGCGGTGCCAATGGAGGCCAGTATGACCATGACAACCACCATAAGGTATTGCGTGACCGATAGATCAATGCCGTAAAACTGGGCAATAAAGCCAGTGGCAATGCCTTGCATGATGGCTGTTCCATCCATGTTGATGGTCGCGCCCAGCGGCACTGTAAAGGATGCGATTTTGTTGTTGACGCCAATCTTTTTCTGCACGGTCTCCAGTGTTACGGGGATAGTCGCGTTACTGGAGGCGGTGGTGAACGCGAACAACATGGCGGCGCGTAACTTGAAAAGAAATTTGAATGGGTTCAGGCGCGCGATGAAAAGCAGTATCGTTGGGTACACGATCAAGGCGTGTATAAACAAAACCGCAAAAACCAGCGCCACATACTTGCCTAGCGCTGTGAAGTCCCCGGCGCTGCTGGTCGCTGTAAGGATGGCAATCAAACTAAACACACCATACGGCGCGAACCGCATAACCAGTGTGACCAGTTTCATGATGATGGTGTTCATGTCGTTGAACCATTCAGCAACCCGCACACCAACCTCTTTACTAAGCGTGATGGAGATGCCCAGTAAAACCGCAAAAAATATGATGGGTAACATCTGGCCATCGGCCAATGCGGCGACCGGGTTGGTGGGCACCATGTCAATCAGGACTTGCGTAAACGGGGTTACCTCGGCAATCTGCGTCTCAACTTTTGCAACCGCGTGTACACCTACTCCGGGTTCAAAAATAACTGCAGCCCCTAATGCCAGGCAGACAGCAATCGCTGTTGTAAATAAATAGAGAAGGACGGTTTTTCCGCCGACCCTTCCCAGCATCTTAGGATCTGAAAGTGAACTGGACCCGCAAACCAGTGAAATAAACACAAGCGGAACAACCAGCATTTTGAGCAAGCTGATAAAAATCTGCCCAACAACATTGAAAGCACCCTCTATCAGCCACACCTGTGACCATTCGGGGTTGCCGGAAACATTAATGATCAGTCCGGCAATTGCGCCGAGTATCATGGCAATAAAGATTTTTGCGCTTAGACTTAGTTTATTGGCAGATGCCATCGAATTTTCCCGTATTTGTTTTTATGAAAAAAGTGCCAACGGTAGTGACTGACAACCTTTATGCTATAGAATCCACTGTCTTATTTAGAACTCAATATTCAGAACTGTTAAAAGGCCAATCCAGTGAATAACGACCAGACCCCACCCGTGAGCAATTTTATACGCAATATCATTGTCCGTGACCTTGAGTCCGGAAAACACGACAAAATTGTTACACGCTTTCCACCTGAACCTAACGGCCATCTGCATATTGGTCACGCGAAATCTATTTGTCTTAACTTTGGTGTAGCGGCTGAGTTTGGCGGCACGACCAATTTGCGCTTTGATGATACCAATCCTTTGAAGGAAAGCGAGGATTTTGCCCAGGCAATCATGAACGATGTGCGCTGGTTAGGTTTTGAATGGCATGAACTGCGGCACGCTTCCGATTATTTCCAGCAACTTTACGAGTACGCCGTGCACCTGATTGAAAATGGCAAGGCCTATGTCGACAGCCAGGACGCCGAGTCAATGAGGGCGAGCCGCGGCACGTTGAAAGAGCCGGGTGTGAACAGCCCTTACCGTGACCGGCCTGTAAAAGAAAACCTGGATCTGTTTGAGCGCATGAAAAATGGCGAGTTTGCCGACGGCGAACACATTTTGCGAGCCCGCATTGACATGGGTTCATCCAATATGAACCTGCGTGACCCGGCAATTTACCGTATTCGTAAGGTAAAACATCACCGCACTGGCGATACCTGGAATATTTACCCCATGTACGATTGGGCGCACGGTATCTCAGATGCCATTGAAGGCATTACCCATTCGCTATGTACTCTGGAGTTTGAGGACCATCGGCCTTTGTATGACTGGTTCCTTGAAAACATCCCTGTAGACTGCCACCCGCAGCAAATCGAATTTGCCCGCGGAAACCTGGACTTCACCGTCATGAGCAAACGTAAGCTCAGGCAGCTTGTAGAAGAGGGCCACGTGTCTGATTGGGATGATCCGCGCATGCCCACCATTGCCGGTTTACGTCGACGCGGCTACACACCTCAGTCGATACGCACATTCTGGAAAGAAGCCGGTGTTTCAAAAGCTGAGAGCATCATTCCAATGGGCGTGCTCGAAAACGCCATTCGCAATGACATGAACGAGAACGCGCCGCGCGTGATGGCAGTGCTTGATCCCGTTAAGGTGGTTTTGACCAACTATCCGGAGGGTGAAAGCGAGTGGATTGAAGCGGCTTCGCATCCGCAAAAACCTGAGATGGGTACCCGCATGGTACCGCTAAGTCGTGAGATCTGGATTGAGCGTCAAGATTTCATGGAAGAACCGCCACGGAAGTTTTTCCGTTTGCGCCCCGATGGTGAAGTTCGTTTGCGTAACGCTTTTATTATCAAGTGCAACGATTTCATCAAGGACTCGGACGGTAATGTCACTGAAATTCATTGTGAGTATGACCCGGACAGTCGCAGTGGGTTACCAGGCGCTTCCCGTAAGGTTAAGGGAACCATTCACTGGGTGTCTGCAGAGCATGGCATCAACGCGGAAGTTCGTTTGTATGATCGCCTGTTCAATGTGGCCAACCCGCTGGCAGATAAAGAAAAGGACTATCTTGAGTATCTGAACCCCCATTCACTGGATATTGTTTCCGGGGCAATCGTTGAGCCGGCCGTGGGTCTGGGCAAGCCGGGAGACTTCTTCCAGTTCGAGCGCGTTGGTTATTTTACGATTGATCAGGATAGCACTGACCCGGCTCGGCCCGTATTGAACAGAACGGTCTCACTGCGGGACTCGTGGGCCAAGTTGAACAGATGATCCGGCGGCAGAAAGCACATTGACAGGTTGCGGTGTGCTGAAACGCTTTGACACAACACTTTTTACACAATGACAGGAATATTTCGATGAACGGTTATCCTAAATTGCCAATCCCTTTAAATGAGCCAGTTAAAAATTACGCGCCCGGTAGTGCTGAGCGTGCAGCAATTCTTGCGGCCATTGAAGACGCCAGTACAAACCCTGTTGACGTGCCAATTGTCATTGGTGGAAAGGCTGTTTATACCGATGAAAAAATAGAAATCCAGTGTCCGCATAACCACACGCTTTCACTGGGTGTTTATAGCTCTGCGACTGCCGAACATGCTAAACAAGCCATCGCGGCTGCATTGAAAGCAAGGTCGGCCTGGCAAGACATGCCCTGGGAGGCTCGCGCGGCGATATTTTTGAAAGCCGCAGACCTGGCAGCTGGCCCGTGGCGGCAACGGTTGAACGCGGCGACCGTTCTTGGCCAGGGAAAAACAGTTTATCAGGCAGAGATCGACTCGGCGTGCGAGTGGGTTGATTTTTTGCGGTTCAACGCCGACTTTGCCCGACAGATATATTCCGAACAGCCGGTGTCTTCTCCTGAAGTATGGAATCAGGTCGAATACCGTCCATTGGATGGCTTTGTTTTTGCGGTAACACCTTTCAATTTCACGGCGATTGCGGGCAATTTACCGGCTGCTGCCGCGCTAATGGGGAACACGGTGGTCTGGAAGCCTTCAGAGCGCTCGGTGCTGTCCGCGCACGTGATCATGGAGTTGTTCTATGAAGCTGGTTTGCCGGATGGTGTCATCAACTTCCTGCCCACCGCTGATCCGGCAGCTGTTGGTGATGTCGTGTTGAATAACGAGCATATGGCCGGTATACATTTCACCGGCAGTACCCGCACCTTCCAGATGATGTGGCGCAAAGTCGCTGAAAATATCGGTCACTATAAATCCTACCCCCGGCTGGTTGGGGAAACGGGCGGCAAGGATTTCGTTTTCGCCCACTCGAGCGCTGCTCCACAAGCACTGGTTACAGGGTTGATTCGCGGCGCGTTTGAATATCAGGGGCAAAAGTGCTCTGCGGCAAGTCGCGCTTATATACCCGCAAGCCTGTGGGACGAGGTAACACAGGGCTTGAAAGAGCAGGTTGCCGGAGTGGCGGTAGGCCCGCCGACTGATCTTAGAAATTTTGTCGGCGCGGTCATTGATCGCAGAGCCTTTGATGAGATTGGCGCTTACATTGACTTTGCCCGACAGGACCCCGGTCATGAGATTTTGGTCGGCGGTGAACGCAATGATAAAGAGGGCTTTTTCATCAAGCCAACAGTGGTCATTGCCAGCGACCCGCGTTCAAAATTGATGACAGAAGAAATTTTTGGCCCGGTTCTGACGCTCTACAAATATGAAGATGATGAGCTGGAAAGCGCGCTTGATGTAGTCGATCAATCGTGCGACTACGCTTTGACCGGTGCTATTTTTGCGCGCGACAGGGCAGTTATTAACCACCTTGCCAACCGTTTAAGGCACAGCGCGGGCAACTTTTATATCAATGACAAGCCGACTGGCGCGGTCGTTGGTCAACAACCCTTTGGTGGCGGACGTAAGAGCGGCACCAATGACAAAGCCGGCAGCGCACTTAATCTTATCCGGTGGTGCAGCGCACGCACGATTAAGGAAACGATGGTGTCAGCTACCGACTACCGTTACCCGTTCATGCAGGAAGAGAGCAAGGACTAGGCATACGCAACAGGTTGAAACGAAACACGGAAGGCCGATATTTTAGACCTCAGTCGCGAGCGTTATAGCGGATAAAAACGGGGTGACTAGCGGCACATCCACTGGGTTGATATTCTTGCTAAAATTTTAGCTCTAATGGGCTGTACATAAGGGAGTAAATGATGGGTTGGATACTACTTGCTTTAATCGTTGGTGCGGTCTTGCTTGCGATCTCTATCTACAACCGCCTCGTTGCGGGTCGGAATCGTTTCAAAAACGCTTTCGCGCAGATTGATGTGCAGCTCACCCGACGTCACGATTTGATCCCAAATCTGGTGGAAACAGCGAAGGGCTATATGAAGCACGAGCGTGAAACTCTGGAAGCAGTGATCACGGCTCGAAATACCGCTGTCGCGGGGCTCAAAAGCGCGGCAAAAGACCCGTCCGATCCTGCTGCCATGAAGCAATTGGCACAAGCAGAACAGGGTCTTTCAGGTGCGCTTGGAAGGCTTTTTGCCCTGTCGGAATCTTATCCTGACCTGAAGGCTAACCAGAACATGATGCAGCTTTCAGAAGAGTTGACGACAACGGAAAATAAAGTTGCCTTCGCACGTCAGGCTTATAACGACTCGGTCATGCAGTACAACACGCTGCGTGAATCTTTCCCGAACAACTTTTTCGCCGGCTGGTTCAACTTCCTGGCGGCAGAGCTGTTGGAGATCGAGGATGAAGCCAAGCGCGAAACACCTCAGGTTTCGTTTTAACTTGTGCCTGGCGCAATGGCTGCCCTGCCGGGCAGCCGGTTAACGCGCGGTAAAACCAGGTGAACTTCTTCGAATATCAGGAGCAGGCGCGGCGCCAGAGCCGCTGGTTGGTGTTCCTGTTCATTCTCGCAGTCATCACCATCGTCGTGGTGATTGATCTTGCCATACTGGTTGCATTCGGCGTTGCGAATGTTGAAGAGCAGCAGGTTTTGTTCAGCATGCAGACGCTGAAAGCCAATGTGCCTACTTTGCTGGGCGGCGCATTGGTGACCACGTTGGTCATAGTGGTTGCCAGTCTTTTTAAAACAGCAGCATTACGTTCGGGTGGTGGAAAAGTGGCGCGCGACCTCGGCGGCGTGCTGGTAGAAGCAGACGCTCGGGACCCCTTGCGTCGGCGTTTGTACAATGTGGTTGAAGAAATTGCCCTGGCATCCGGCATTACGGTGCCGGAGATCTATGTGCTGGAACAGGAGTCCGGGATCAATGCTTTCGCGGCTGGTTTTACTCCTGCAGACGCGGCAGTGGCAGTCACACGCGGTGCCTTGGAAAAACTTAACCGGAATGAATTACAGGGTGTAATCGCCCACGAATTCAGCCATATTTTTAACGGCGATATGCGCCTGAACATTCGTTTGATGGGTGCTTTGTTCGGCATCCTGATGCTCTCTTTAATCGGTCGCCGCGTGCTGCACGGGTCGTATTACATGGGGCGCTCAAAAAACAACAATGGCGGCGCTATTATGCTGATCGCGGTTGTTGTGATGCTGGTAGGTTATATCGGCCTGTTTTTTGGGCGCTGGATTAAGGCAGCAGTATCCCGTCAGCGCGAATACCTCGCTGATGCTTCGGCGGTCCAGTTCACTCGTGATCCCGATGGAATTGCCGGGGCGCTCAAAAAAATTGCAGTGTACAGCGATGCTTCATATTTGAATGTAGAAAGCGAAGAAGTAAGCCATATGTTGTTTGGTGATGGCCAGAAGATGAGTATGTTTTCGACCCACCCGCCCATGACCCAACGAATTCAACGCATTGATGGGTCGTTTAACCCGGATGATCTGGTGCAGTTAGCCAAGCGCATTGAGCGCGAACGACAGTCCGAGGTTGAGCAGGCAGCAAAGGAACACGAGAAAGTACACCAGGGCGGCGGGGGTATGTTCAGTGCCGATAGTCTTGTTGACCAGATCGGCAATCCTGATTTTTCAAGAATACTTATGGCTGCGGCGCTTGCGGCATCGATCCCGGAAGAAATCAGTGTTGCTGCTCACTCCAACCAATGGGCCACTGAGGTTTTGTTTTATTGCCTGATGGATCAGGACGTTGAAATTCGCGAGCAGCAATTGTTGATGGTCGCACAAAACATGGGCAACGATAGCGAGGCCCGCGTGCGTGGTTTGCTGCAAGCGGCACCGGAGCTGGCAAGAGAACAGCGTTTGCCGTTACTCGAAATGTCGATTCCCGAACTCAAGCGCCGACCGCCGGATCATGTCAGAAAAGTACTGAAGACCGTCAGCGAGTTGAGTGAAGCGGACGGACAAACCGATGTCTTTGAATACATGATGGCAAAAGTTATCGCGCAACACTTGTGGGAATCGGTGAACCCTCAAAGTGTGAAGCTTTCAGGCAAGACGTCCTTGCCGCAGGTGGTCTCCAAGGCACAGAATGTCATCGCTGTTTTGGCTTTGCATGGCCATGAAGGCGCGGCTGAAGCTGAGCGCGCCTATCAGCTTGGAGCTGGTCTACTTGGGTCTGTGGCTGCATCCGCCATTCCTTCGATAGAGGACTGGGCTGAGTCACTGGATGATGCGCTACCGGCGCTCGACAAGTTGAAGCCGGCTGACAAGGAAACGCTGGTCAAGGCATTGATTGCCACCGTGATGGCAGACGACCGGGTGGCCGTCGCAGAACTGGAGTTGCTGCGCGTGGTATGCGCCGTCATCCATGTACCACTGCCAATGATTGGCGGTGCTCAGACCTGAGCACCGGTTCTTCTTATTTGAATCCGGGACAGGTTGTCTATTGGCCCCGAATCATCGAATCCGCGCACTTTTCTGCGATCATCATTGCGGGTGCGTTGGTATTACCTGAAACCAGTTCGGGCATGATGGACGCGTCAACTACGCGCAGGTTTTCGATACCGTGAACCTTAAGGTCTGAATCCACCACAGCCATCGGGTCGTTGCCCATCTTGCAGGTGCCAACAGGGTGGTAAACGGTTTCGGCCTTGCGCCGGATATAATCAATATAGCCGTCTTTGGAATGGATAGAACTTTCCGGAAAAATAAAGTGATCGCGGAGACCGTCAAAGGCTTTTTGCTCGAACAACGTTCGTGCCAACTCAGCGCCAGTGAGCATCAACTCAAGGTCGCGTGAGTCCTGCAGGTAATTTGGCTGTATTGCCGGTGCCATCATTGGATCGCTTGATTTCAGAAGAATTTCACCCCGGCTATAAGGCCGCAGTGGGCAGGCATGAATGGTCATTCCCCGTCCCGGCAGAATATTGCGGCCGTGGTCATCAAGCATGGCTGCAACAAAGTGAAACTGGATGTCGGGTCTGCCGTCGGCTGAAAGTTTGCTATCTACAAAGCCGCCGCCTTCGGCCAGATTGGATGATGCCGGGCCGCCTTTTGTAAACAGGTATTTGAGTCCCGAAAGAACTCTACTGGCCTTGTCATAAGTTGTATGACTGGAGCTTGAGACCAGCGTGCAAATGTCCAGGTGATCCTGCAAGTTCTGCCCGACGCCGGCAAGGTCGTGTTTTACGTCGATGCCGACCGATTGCAGGTGCTCTTTTGGTCCGATACCTGAGAGCATTAAAAGTTGTGGCGAATTAATGGCGCCGCCGCAGACGATAACCTGCCCGCCATAGAACTTGCGGGATTTACGTTTGTGCAAAACTTCAACGCCGTGCGCGCGGTTGTTGTCCAGCAGTATTTTTTTGGTGAAAGCCTTGGTAAGCACCGTGAGGTTGGGGCGTTCGAGCACTGGTTTGAGGTAGGCAACTGCGGAACTACAGCGCTGACCATCCCGCTGTGTAACCTGATAAAAGCCAAAGCCACGTTGTTGCGGTCCATTGAAATCATCATTCAGCGGATAGCCTAATTGCTCCCCGGCTTGCAGAAATCCCGTGCTTAACGGATTGGTGTACCTGAGATCTTGTACCGCAAGCGGGCCGCCGGTGCCGTGCAGGTGTGACTCACCACGCTGCTGGTCCTCTGACTTTTTGAAATAAGGCAGCACGCTTTCGAAATCCCATCCGGGGTTACCCAGTTCGGCCCAGGCATCATAGTCCTGTGCCTGACCGCGAATATAGATCATGGCATTGATGGAGCTGGATCCGCCAAGCACCTTTCCCCGCGGCCAGTACAGTTGGCGCTGGTTTAATTCCTGCTGCGGTTCGGTTGAGTACTCCCAGTTCAGCCGCTTGTTGCCGATGAGATTTACGAAGCCCGCCGGGATGTGAATAAAAGGGTTATGGTCGGGGCCGCCTGCCTCCAGTAACAAGACCCGGTTTGCAGGGTTTTCGCTAAGGCGGTTGGCCATCACGCAGCCTGAAGAGCCTGCGCCAACGATAATATAATCGTATTCCATATTGCTGCATTCCCTAGTCAGCAGTTAAAACCAATTTTTCTTCCAGAAAATCAATAGAATACCTATGCCGATGGCAATCATTACGCCAAGCAGTAGGTTGAATGCGTTCGGGTTCTCAAGCCCTGGCAAACCAGCGACGTTCATGCCCATAAGCCCGGTTAAAAACGACAAGGGCAGAAATATTGCCGAAACAATCGCCAGCAGAAACATCTTTGAGTTTTGGTTGTGGGCAAGAAGGTTGAGAGTTTCTTCCTGCGCAAGAATCGCGCGTTCCCTCGCAAGGTCCAGTTCCTCAACAAAGTGGGTCATCTGGTTGGCTTGTTCGAGCATGTTCATACACACGCGGTCCGACAAAATGTCACCCTTTGCGCGCGAAAGGCTGTCAAAAGCATCGCGTTGTGGTGCCAGGTATCGACGCAGACGTGCGCTGCGGCGTCTGATTTCCGAGAAAGTATTGCGTTGCGGCGCCCATTCTTCTTGCTGAAATTTGGCTTCGGTCGAGTCCAGTTGGTCTTCGACCTGGTTGATAACCTCGCCAATCCGGTCGGTTAATCGTTCTGTCAGCGCTGACAGAAAACCACCGGCAGTCGTTGGACCGCTTCCGTTTTCAAGTCGCGCCTGTATGTCCCTTACCGACAATAGTGGTCGCCGGCGCGTGGTCAGGATGAAACTCTTTTGAAGCCAGATTCGAATTGAGACCATGTCTTCTACACTGGAGCCAGGATTTGAGTTGACCCCTCTGAGCAAAGTCAGAATGCCGTTGTCAAACTCGAAACTTCTTGGCCTGACATCTTCTTCCAGCATGGCTTCCAGTACTGTTACATCGATGCCACTGTGTTCTTCGAGCCAGTTGCACGCGTTCGAGTTTGAAAAGTCCATGTGAACCCAAAGGACTTTGTCCTCGCTGCGTGCTTTTTCTATCTCGGACCATTGCAGCTTCTGGGCGCCTCCTTGTCCGTCAAACTGGTAAGCACATACAAGGCCGGTTTCAGGGTCAGTAACGTTCATTTTGTTGTCTCACTGCTTCCAGTATCCCGCGCGCCTTGGGGGCGAGAGATGATTTCGAGAGGTCTATCCGCGATTAAATGCACATCCCTTTGCGGGAACGCGATTGAGATGTTGCGCTGTCTGAATAACTCGTCAATTCGGAATCGAAGGTCGCTGCGTATCAGTCGCAATTCGCGCTCGCCGGAGACTTCGCACCAGAACAAGGCTTCAAATATCAGCGCGCTATCGCCAAAATCGGAGAATACGACGACAGGAGCGGGTTGCTTGAGGATGCCTTTATGCTCGGCAATGATCTCGTAAATCAATTTCTCAACTTCTTGCACAGGTGAGCCGTAAGCTACGCCGACTGATATAGAAGTGCGGATATTCTTGTCAACAAGCGTCCAGTTGATCAGGGTGCGTTCCATCAACAGGCTGTTGGGTACCATGATATGGACGCCGTCAACGCGCCGGATTTGAGTTGAGCGGTTACCGATTCGCTCCACCACGCCGCGTGACTCATCAATTTCAATAAAGTCACCAATGCGAACCGGTCGTTCTGACATCAGAATCCAGCCGCTGATAAAATTATTGATGACGTTCTGAGCACCAAAACCAACCCCAATGGCTACAGCGCCAGACAGGAAGGTAAATGCCGTGAGAGGAACCCGTAGCAAGCTGAGAGTTGTGAGGACTGTTGCTATTGCCAGGAAGATAAAGATCAGTTTTTGCAGTGCGGCAATGGTATCAGGGCTCAGCTTTGACTTGGTCATGCGCCGGCCTAAAAGCCTCGATATCCACGAACTGACAAGCAAACCCACGAGCAATACAAATATCGCTGTGACCAGCAGGCCGACAGTTAGCACTGATCCGTCCTGAAATGTCAGTAGCGCCTGATTCCAGAGCTTATTCAAGTCCATGATTAAGAAACTCACTTATTTCATTGCAGGATTCATTTTACGGCTTTTATAAGCCAGATGGCGACAAAGTTTTATAAGTTATTGCGATTAAGCTATCCTGTGTTCGCATCAGGTTCATCTCTCTGATGGAGTTTGCTTTAAACAAAAAAGTTTTGTTTTTCTTGGTTTTAGAGTATACGTTATTTGGCGTACACTGCTTTATTGGCAAATCTTGAGCAACACACCTGTCAACATGACTTCACAGGCATAGAATATTGAAAATCTACCTGGTTACTTTCGTGGCTTTAGCCTTCACAAATGACGTTCTCTATGCGGCCTGAAGAAAAAATTACACTTGGATGGCGCGAATGGGTTGCTCTGCCTGAACTTGGCCTGCCTGCCATCAAAGCCAAGGTAGACACGGGCGCGAGGACATCCACTCTGCACGCTTTTGAAGTCCGGTCTTTTGAAGAAGACGGCAAGCGACGTGTCGAGTTCAAAATGCACCCCAACCAGAGAGATTTGGAAACGGAAATAGTATGCGTTGCTGATGTTGTGGACGAGAGGGTCGTTACGGACTCGGGAGGCCACAAGGAGCAGCGACTCGTTATCGCTACGACGCTGTCCATCGGGTCGTATACCTGGCCGATTGAGGCCACGTTGACATCGCGTGATAAAATGTTATTTCGAATGCTGTTGGGGCGAACTGCCATCAAGGGTATGGCGCAGGTTGATCCGTCAAAATCTTACGTTGTCGGCAAGAAGCCGATCAAAAAAGCAAAGTTGGGCTAATACATCATGGCTTTGAATAAATCACTTGCCATTGGCGATACCATCGTGAACCCCGGTCAGCGCGTCAACATCAACCTACCGGTTGCGGACCTGTACACGGCCACTTCACTGAGCATGCCTGTCAAGGTGATCTGCGGTCGCAGAGCCGGTCCGGTGCTGTTTGTGTCAGCAGCTATTCATGGCGATGAACTTAACGGTGTAGAAATCATACGCAGGCTGCTTAAGCGCAAGTCCTTACAGTCCATCCGCGGCACACTGCTGGCGGTGCCGGTGGTCAACGTGCACGGCTTTCTTCACCAATCACGTTACCTGCCAGATCGCCGCGATCTGAATCGCTCTTTTCCAGGCAGCGCCAAAGGCTCTATTGCAGCACGTTTGGCGAATACATTTCTGAAACAAATTGTAACCAAGGCCGATTACGGAATTGACTTGCACACCGGGGCGATCAATCGATCTAATCTGCCACAGATTCGCGGCAACCTGGGGGATGAAAAGACTCTGGAACTGGCGCGGGCATTTGGTGTGCCGGTCATCGTGAATGCCAACATCCGGGATAACTCCCTGCGGGCGAGCGCGGCTGAGTTGGGTATGCCCGTACTGATCTACGAGGCAGGTGAAGCTTTACGTTTTGATGAGATCAGTATTCGTGCGGGATTAAGGGGCATTCTTAATGTGATGCGCGCGATCGGTATGCTGCCTGAAAAGCGTCCCGCGCAACGCATCATGAACCCTGTGCTGGCCCACTCTACGAGCTGGGTGAGAGCGCCAGCGAGTGGGATAGTCAATACTGAAGTACAATTAGGCGGCAGCGTTTCTAAAGGGCAACGCATCGCTTCAGTAAGCGACCCTCTTGGTGATGCTGAAGAAATCATGGTTGCGCCATTTGATGGAATTGTCATTGGCTGCAGCAACCTCCCCCTGGCGCATGAAGGTGATGCGTTATTCAACGTTGCGGCCTTCAAGAGCATCTCCAGGGCCGAAGACATTGTAGAAGAATTTACCGCGACACACGATCAATAGCCGCCGGCTAAAATTGGTCATGCACAAGGATTAAAGAATGAAAATTGGAATACTCTCAACAAACCCGAAATTGTACTCAACTAAAAGGCTGGTCGAAGCTGGCAACCAGCGTGGGCATGAAGTACAGGTGATTAATCACAAACGCTGCTATATGAACATAGCCAGTCACAGGCCTGAGATCCACTACAAGGGAAAGGCCATTGAGGGATTGCAAGCGATTATTCCCAGGATTGGAGCATCGATATCATTTTACGGCACTGCTGTTGTCAGGCAGTTTGAAATGATGAATGTTTACTCCGTGAATGAATCGGTAGCCATTACACGGTCGAGGGACAAGTTGCGTGCTTTGCAGTTGTTGGCCCGCAAAGGCATCGGGTTGCCGGTAACCGGTTTTGCGAACTCTCCGGATGACACGGAAGATTTGCTTGGCTTTGTAGGCGGCGCGCCGGTGGTGATCAAGTTACTTGAAGGGACGCAAGGCGTCGGTGTGGTGCTTGCTGAAACAAAAAAAGCAGCGGAAAGCGTCATCGAGGCATTTCGAGGCTTGAAAGCCAACTTCATGGTGCAGGAATACATCAAGGAAGCGGGCGGTGCTGATATTCGCTGCCTGGTCATTGGCGACAAGGTTGTTGCTTCGATGAAAAGGCAGGGCAAGGAAGGTGAGTTTCGTTCCAACCTGCATCGCGGCGGTTCGGCCACCCTGATAAAAATCACACCGGAAGAGCGCTCAACAGCAGTGCGGTCGGCGAAGTTGATGGGGCTTAATGTCGCTGGCGTTGACTTGCTGCGGTCAAACCATGGGCCGGTTGTAATGGAGGTTAACTCCAGTCCGGGACTTGAAGGCATTGAACGTGCTACCAAAAAAGACGTGGCCGGAATGATTATCCAGTTTATTGAAAAAAATGCCGAAAAGGGCAGCACCCGTACGCGGGGTAAAGGCTGATTTAATCATGTTGTTAAAGTCGCGCTTGTTGCCATTTGCCAAATGGCGGCGCCATTGGGTGGCATTTGCCGCAGTGTGCGCAGCAGCTGTCTTTTTTGCGTCCGCTCCGGTGTATGCCCAGGCGCTGCCGGATCCTTTGGCAGTTGAACCGGCGGAGGTCTCCTGGCAACCACCTGATGTTGCTTCTTTGCCCTCAGACTGGTGGTCACAATTTGAGACCGTATCGCCACAGATAGCCAGTCAGCGGGTTGGGCGGTTTTTGGCCGCGTTGGAGCAACGGACCGCAGGGCTAAGCGGTGACGAACTGGTTATTGCGCAAAACCGAATCGCCAACCTGAAGAGTCTTTTTGAGTTGCTCGCACTGGCTCGGCAAGGCTCTCTTGGGCAGTCGTTTGTTCCACCCTTGTCCCAGGAAACCTATTTCCTCGAAGATGTACTGAGTCTCAGGGCTCAGTGGCGTGAGCTTGCGATCAGCACCGGACAAGTTGGTTTGCAGGTTGAACAGACAGAACGACAAGTCACATTATTGCAGGCGCGCAGTGACAAATTGCTGCGTGAGTACAATGCGGCAGAGCTGGAATCGCCCACCCGGATGCTTCTTGGTATTGGCCGCGTGTCAACCCGGATTGAATATGAGTTGGCGCTGGCGAGTGCTGAAACCTCTCGGCAATCCCTCAAGCAGATCGAGACACAAAGTGTGTTGGTTAACAGTCAGCAGGCTTTTGCAATCGAGCATCTGGTCAGTGATGATTTAACACTGGCGGAAATAAAAGACGCGGTGTTGAACGCCCGCACCGCCGTCACGCTGATGACTAGCAGAGTGGCCGCCGTGCAGCCGCAGTTGCTTGATGCGCTCTCTGCCGACACGGTCAACTCCAGCCTGGAGGTTTTGAGAAAGCAACAATTGACACGCGCGTCCACGCAGGCAGAGTTGGCGCAGTTACGTGAGATGCTGATCACTGCCAAGTCGAACTGGTATCACTTGCGCGCCAATGAGTTGAGTGCCGATTTTGATATTCAATCGGCCAACACACATGCCCGACGCATCACGGATGACGCCCTCAAACAAGCAGAGTTGTGGTCGTCGATCAGTCAATCAACGCTAATCGCGCCGGTGCCGGATAAAAACCTGAATACCGTTAAAAACTTTGAAATCGCCCAGACAGTGGCGCGCGACACCCTGGCGCTAGTCGATGAGATTAAGAACGTCAGCGATAACCTGTTGTTAGTGAATGAAATATTAACCGCAGAGACGTTGTCTGCTCATAGCGGCCTCAGCAACACAGGTGCCCGTCTGTTATTGGCGTTTAGCAACGTATGGGATCGCCTGATGGACCTGGCCGACTACCACCTGTTTACGATTGGCGATACGCCTGTGACACCGGGTGGTGTCATTAAAATGTTGCTGATTTTGGGGTTTGCCATCAGCATCTCCTGGTTTATCCGGCGCCTTCTTAGTCGCGGCATCAGAAAAAAACCAGCATCCCAAAGCCCGGCTTTCTACACGCTTGGCAGAATACTGCACTACATTATTGTGGTGGCCGGTGTGTTTGCGGCACTCGGGTCGATTGGCATTGATTTCACCAGTTTTGCACTCATCGCGGGTGCTTTATCGGTGGGTATTGGTTTTGGTTTACAGGCCATTGTCAGTAACTTTGTTTCGGGGCTCATTTTGTTGTTTGAGGGCACCCTGCGGGTGGGGGACTACATCGAGCTGGACAGCGGCCTTTGCGGCGTCGTTCGGGAGATTAACACCCGTGCCACTATCGTCAACACCAATGACAGCGTTGATGTGGTGGTGCCTAATACAGAACTGGTCACAACCAAGCTGACCAACTGGACTTTACGCGAAACGGTTGCGCGCATCCGAATACCTTTTGGTGTGGCCTATGGTTCCGATAAAGAACTGGTCAGAAAATTAGCGCTGGAGGCAGCGCAAGAAGTGGACTTCGCGTTGACCAATATGCCCGGCCGCGAACCCCAGGTCAGGCTTTCCAACTTTGGTGATAACGCCCTGGAGTTCGACGCATTGATCTGGGTAAGCCGCCAGGGCGTGCGGCGTCCGCTCAGAATTCGGGCGAGTTTCTTATGGGCGCTCGAGACATTGTTCCGCGAACACGGCATTGAAATTCCATTCCCGCAAAGAGATGTGCACATCAAAAACGACTTCCGGAGTCCGGAAGGCTGAGTTTTGAAAGGGCTTGGCCGCTAATGCGGTGTGATTGAGCCTGATCTTTCCTGTGGCTACACTCAAATTGTATTTTGATTGTTGATCAAAGCTGGCTAATGAACGCAATAAATCAGGTATAGTTGCTTCAAAATCGACGAAGGAATTTAAGTTGATCTTAACGCGAAAAGCACTGAGCAACCCGGTTGCGGTGATTGTCGCAGGTATTCTGGTGGTGATATTCGGCACCTTGAGCCTGCTGGCCCTTCCCATTCAAATGACACCGGAGATCGAGCGGCCGGAAATCAGCGTCGCAACGTCATGGAGGGCGGCCGCGCCCAGCGAGGTTGAGTCCGAAATTCTGGAGCCCCAGGAGGATGTGCTGCGCAGCGTACCCGGCTTGCTCAGGATGTCATCAACGTCCAGTTTCGGCCGGGGCTCAATTCAGATGGAGTTTGCCATCGGCACGGACATGAGTCGGGCCCTCATCGAAGTGATGAACCGACTCAACCAGGTGCCGCGATACCCGGTGGATGCCAATGAGCCTGTGATCAGGGTTGGCGGTAGCCGGTTTGAAAAAGTCATTGCGTGGTTTGCGTTATCGGTTAAACCCGGTAACGAACGCCCGATTGAAACCTATCAGGATTTTATTGAAGACACCGTCATTACACGCTTGGAGCGTGTGCCCGGGGTGTCTGGAACGGGCGCTTTCGGCGGTCGAAGCAATGAAGTCAGAATTACTTTTGATCCCTACAAGGCAGCCAGCATTGGTCTGGATTTGACTTCTATTTCCAGCGAACTGGGCTCCAACGCTAATATTTCTGCGGGTAGCACCGAGGTAGGCCGGCGTCAGTATACGATTCGTTTCAGCGGCAAGTATGAGGTTGAGTCGTTGGGCGACATGGTGCTCGAGTGGCGCGATGGAGAGGCGATTCGCCTAAAAGATATTGCGCGTGTTCATATGACGATGGTGGACCCTTCTTCTGCGCTGCATATGAATGGTGCGGCAGCGATCGGCGTCAATGTAATCCCCGAGTCGGGCGTCAATGTCCTGGAGGTGATGGATTCGCTAAAAGCAACCATTGCTGATTTGGCGGCCAACGAACTGGATCGCGCGGGTCTGACCATCAAACAGAATTATGACGAGTCGGTTTATGTCATCGCCTCTATTAACATGGTTCGCAATAACCTGCTGCTGGGGATGTCGCTGGCAGTGGTGGTTTTGTGGTGGTTCCTGCGCAAGTTCAGGGCCACACTTATTGTGGCCTTGTCCATACCATTGTGTCTCTTTGCGGCGTTTATTGTGCTCAACATTACCGGCCGCACTTTGAATATCATCTCTTTGGCGGGCCTGGCGTTTGCGACGGGTATGGTTCTTGATGCGGCTATTGTCGTGCTGGAAAATATTTTCAGGCAGCGTGAGGCAGGACGAGAAGGCAACGACGCCTCAGAGCGCGGAACGATGCAGGTATGGGGCGCCCTGATTGCCTCAACGGCGACAACAGTCGCCATTTTTATGCCGGTGGTATTTTTAGAGGATGAAGCCGGGCAGTTATTCAGTGACTTGGCCGTCACCATTTCGGCAGCGGTCACCGCATCATTGATCGTTGCTGTGACGGTGTTGCCAACGGCTGCAGCTAACTGGGTCAGAGGCAGTGGCATTGAGGATGTCCACCGGCACTGGTGGCGTTGGGCTACAGACCACATCATGCGCTGGACCGGTACCCCTGGCCGTCGCCGCAAGTGGGTTGCAGCGCTCATCATATTGCCCCTGATGCTGGCTTTTGTGCTTAAGCCATCGGCAGATTATTTGCCGGAAGGCAAACGTAATTTCATGTTTGGCTTCATGGTGGCTCCCCCTGGTTTGGGTGTGGAAACCGGCAAAAGAGAGGTGATGGACGTGATAGACGAGCGCCTGAAGCCTTATATCAACGGCGAAAAGCCGATGCAGCTTGAAAGCTACTTCTTAGGAACCTCGCGTTCTTTTGGGACATTTATTGGCGGCAGCGCAGCCGACCCTGATGATGTTGATGACTTTATCGGGCTGTTGAATTCAGAAACGCTGCGAGGCTTCCCGGATACCATTGCGTTTGCCGGACGGCGTGCCATTTTCGGCGGGTCGAGAGGCGGTCGCCAGATTAATGTTGATTTGCAGGCTGATTCGTTTGAGTCGCTTATCAAGGGTGGTCAGGTTGGTTTTCAAGCGATTCAGGAAGTGCTGCCCGGCGCCAACATACGGCCGATACCCGGGTTGGAACAGGCTGAGCCTGAGATACGTTTAACACCGGACGATAGGCGGATTGCCGAGGTTGGCTGGAATCGTTCACGAATGGGCACCATTATTCGCGCGATGGGTGATGGCGCGTTTATGGGTGAATATTTTGATGGCACGCGGCGGTATAACATCATTATGCGCTCCGAAGAATGGTATTCACCTGAAGATCTTGCGGCGTTGCCGGTTGCAACCCCAAGCGGCGAAATTCAAACCATCGGCGAACTGGCTACTATCACCCGCACGGCAGGGCCTTCGCAGATCCTGCGTGTCGATCGCAAGCGAACGTTGACTTTACAGGTTACCCCGCCGGCGTCCATGCCGCTGGAAGAGGCGCTTGATATTATTGATGAGAAAGTGGTTCCAAAAATTATGGAGCAGCTGCCGCAAAATGGGTCGATACAGATGCGGGGCACCGCTGAGGCGCTGGATCAGGCCTTAAAAAGCATGGCCGGAAGCTTTTCACTGGCCATTGTCATTTTGTACTTGTTAATTTCAGCGCTGTTTCGTTCTTTCAAGGATTCATTGTTGGTCATTTTGACCATTCCTATGGCAACGGTCGGTGGTATTGTCTCGTTACGACTAATGGATTTGGCGCTGGCGGCCAGCGGTGGCCAGCAAATGGACCTGTTAACAATGATCGGTTTCGTCATCCTGCTGGGTCTTGTGGTGAACAATGCTATTTTGCTGGTCTATCGCGCGCGTGATGCCGAGCGCGAGGGCATGCCGAGGAAAGCGGCAGTTGAAAGTGCGGTGCGTCTGCGTTTGCGGCCGATTTTGATGAGCACGATGACCAGTATTTTTGGTATGTTGCCGCTAATGTTGATGCCCGGTGCCGGAACTGAGCTTTACAGGGGCATGGCGACGGTTATCGTCGGTGGAATGCTGGTTAGTACTTTGTTTACTTTGATACTGTTACCCAGTTTGTTGCGCGCCAATGAAGATGCGTACCCTGGAAGTCAGTCTGACGCGGTCCTGAGTTAAGGCGTTTCCGCAGGAATATAATTAAGATGAGAAAATTGCAAAATCTGTTTTCACTGCTCATAGCCACGCTTGTGCTATCGACCCCTGCCGTGGCCCAGGATGGCGGTCGGGAAGTTGGCGTCCGCGTTGCAAAGGCGACTTTGCAGCAGTTGGCACCTTTAACGCTGGTGCCCGGAACGGTAGTCAGCCGTAATGATGCAAAAGTTGCATCAGAAGTTGCCGGTCGCCTGCTTGAAGTTGCGGACGTTGGTACGCTCGTTGCCAGTGGTGATGTCATTGCGAAGATTGAGGGCACGGCTATCAGGCTCAGAAGAGATGAGCTGCAGGCTGAGGTTGAGCGTGCGTTGGCCCGGTTAAAATACCTTGAAAAGGAAGAGGGCAGGTATCTTAGGTTGGCAGAGTCCAACCTGGCCGCAGAAACAAAGCTGGAGGAAACACGCTCCAACCGTGATGTTTCCCGTGGCGATTTGCAGGTGGCAAAATCCCGCCTGGCCCAGGTCGAGGATCAATTGTCCCGCACCAGCATAAGGGCGCCTTTCAGCGGTATCGTAGTCGAGCGATTGATGATGCCGGGCGAGCGGGTCGACAGCGGCAGAAATGTCGTGCGAATGGTCGATCAACAACACCTGGAAGTCATCGCCAGGGCGCCATTGGAGTATTACGCGCATGTGCGACCGGGCCAACCATTGGAAGTCAACTCCGGCGCCGTTATTGCAACTGGAATCGTCAGAGCAGTGGTCGCAGTTGGCTCTGAAAACACCCACCAGTTTGAGCTCAGGGTCGATATTGAAAGCAATCGTTTTCCAGTTGGGCAAACTTTGCGGGTGTCGATTCCGACGTCCGATGCCAGGATGGCGCTGGTCGTACCGCGTGACGCACTGGTGTTAAGGCCGGAGGCGATTTATGTTTTTGTCGTGGATAAAGACCGGCAAGCAAAGCAGGTTGTAGTCACGGTTGGTATTGATGCCGGTGAACAGATAGAAGTCAACGGCGATTTGGTTGATGGCGATACGGTTATCATCCGGGGAAATGAGCGACTGCGGTCAGGCCAAACTGTTTCAATCATGGAAGGTTAGGGTCTTTTGAACCTGATTAACATTCGTCAGGGTGAATGGCCACGCTTTCTGTTGGCTTTCAGTTATTTCTTTTTTCTGCTGGCCGGTTATTTCATGTTACGGCCGATTCGTGGAACGGTGGCCGCCAACCACTCTGAATCACTGCACTGGCTTTATACAGCGACGTTCGTATCCATGTTGCTCATTATTCCGGTATTTGGCTGGCTGGTTTCAAAGTTCCGACGTGGCCGTTTTGTCCCGGGCATTTATCTGTTTTTTATTTCAAACCTCATATTCTTTGCCTTCGCGTTTAAAGGTGACGCGACCGGTGACTGGGTGCAATACAGTTTTTACGTCTGGCTGAGTGTGTTCAACCTGTTTGTGGTGTCGATATTCTGGAGCTTTATGGCCGATATCTTTCACCCGGACCAGGCACAGCGTTTGTTCGGCAGCATTATGGCTGGCGGCAGTCTTGGCGCTATTTCCGGACCGCTTTTAACCGCCAACTGGGTGGGGGATGTGGGCTCCGGCGGTGTAATGGTGTTGGCGATGGTCTTTCTGCTGGTGGCAACCGCCTTCGCGATTATTCTTGGGCGCTTTGAGCGTGTTCGCCGCGCTGACAAGCCCGCCGAGATTATCGGCGGCAGTGTCTGGGAGGGTGCGGTACATGTGTTCAAATCAAAGTATCTGTTGCTGATTTGCCTGCTGATGTTGTCGCATAACCTGACCGCAACTTTTCTATATAACGGTCTTGCAATGCTGGTCGACCAGAATATTGTCGGTTTTGCCGAACGCACCCGGTTTTTCAGTTACGTAGACCTTATTGTTCAAATAATCGCTTTTCTGTTCCAGTTTCTAATTACATCGAGGTTGGTCATATATCTCGGTATGCCGCGCACAGCCGTATTGCCGCCCATTCTTTTGGCGGCGGGCTTTGTGTTGCTGGGCAGTTCGCTTGGACTGGTCCTGTTTGCCGCCATCCAGGTGATGCAGCGGGCATTAAATTACGGCCTGCTGGGGCCGGTCAAAGAAATGCTGTTTACCGTGGTTGATCGTGAGACCAAGTACAAGAGCAAAAATTTTATCGATACCGTGGTGTACCGGGGCAGTGATGTTACGGCTAGCTGGTTGTTCAAGGGCATGATGACGGCTGGGCTTTCCATTGGTCAGGTCGCATGGGTGTATGTGCCGGTGATGGGTCTGTGGGCCGCGGGCGCCTGGCAGCTTGGCAAGGTTTACACCAGGCTAAGGGATCAGGTGGAATCAAATTCCGGGTGACGGATAAAGATGTTTATTGATTGTCTGACAGGAACACCATTCTTTCGCAATCGAGCGATAAAAAAATGACCAGGCCGCCACCGTTGGCATTGGCTTATTCATTGGCAGAAAAGCTGGAGGGACTGGACTGGGCGATAGGTGGGAGCACCCTGTTGCATCGACTGGGGCTGGAGGCATCACCCCATGATCTCGATATTGTGACTACGGTTGATTGTTTTCACGAGCTCGATGAAAGACTCTTTGCCTTCCTCGGGCCGGGCACAAGACCGGCCCACGCGAGCTACCACTCAAGATACTTTAATCAGTACCCGGCTCGTGATGGTGCCGTGGCGGAGGTTATGGCTGGTATACAGGTCATCCACAAAGGCTGCTTGGTTGCGTGGAGCTTCTCAGTTGAGAGAATTGAGTATCACGATGGGCTGCCGTGGATGCAGGCACCCGACTGGTTGGACCTTTACACATTGTTTGACCGCCCTGTAAGGGTCAGGCAGATTAAGGCCTACCTCGCATCGGCCCGCAATAACCCGGTGGAACCCATATGAAAGATGTTTTTTTACGCGAAGTAAGTGAGGCTGATTACCTTTGTATCGTTGCAATTAATGATGCTGAAGTTCAACACACCAGCCCAATGGGTCTGCCGAGGCTACGCGACCTTGACCGCTTGTCTGCCTACCACAAGGTGGCTGTATGTGACGGAAAGGTCGTGGCCTTCCTGCTTGCCATGCGGGAAAGCAGTTTATATGAAAATGAAAATTTTGCGTGGTTCTCGGCACGCTACCCGAAGTTTTTATACATTGACAGAATTGTTGTAGACGCCAAATACGGCGGTTTAAAAATTGGTACGATGTTGTACCGGGATATTTTTCATGACGCCCGCTCCAATGGGGTTCCTGTCATCACGTGTGAGTACAACGTGATACCACCTAACGAACCCTCACGTGCGTTTCACCAAAAGTTCGGGTTCAGTGAGGTTGGCTCGCAATGGCTGTCCAACAATACCAAGAAAGTGTCGATGCAGGCAGCTGATACCTGATCTGTCGTTCAAGCAGAGCGTGGGCAGGTTAGAGGCCATGTCCGGGCATGAGAATTAAAGCGGTTGTTTTGTCTGGGTTCAGCTGCCGGGCAGGAATCGCGGTCCAGCTGAGGTCTGTACAGACTCCACCGGGCACTGATAAAGCCTTTCAAGGTTTTTCAGGTTCAGCAGTTCATCCACAGGGCCCGCCTGCCAGTCCCCATCACCAAATAACATCAGAATATGGCTGCAATAGCGAGCGGCAAGGTTGACGTCGTGCAAGGCGATGATAGCGGCATGCTGCTCACTTGAAACCTGCTTCTCAACATGGTTCATGATGCTGATCTGGTGCTTCATGTCGAGGTGGTTGGTAGGCTCATCCAGTAGAAGAATGGCAGGCTCCTGCACAATCAGGGAGGCAAATGCCAAGCGTCGTGCCTCACCGCCTGAAAGTCCGGTCACGCTGCGGGATTCGAACCCCGCAAGGTCGACCGCGCTGATGGCATCCAGTGCCTTTTGCTTGTCATCCGGGCCTTCACGTTCCCAGTAACTGAGGTGCGGGTGCCGGCCCGTCATGGCGGTTTCCAGCACGCTGGCATCAAAAACGTAAACGGTATGTTGCTGCAACATACCGAGCAAGCGTGCGATTGCGCGTCGCGGCAGCTTGTCTATTGCCTGGTTCTCAAGCAAGACGGCACCCTTGTCGGGAGGTGATAGCCCCGCCATGCATTTGAGCAGTGTGGTTTTGCCAATGCCATTGGGGCCCAACAGGCCCCAAAACTGTCCTGGATTGAGGGTTAAATCCAGCTTTTCGCAGATAACTTTGCCGGCGATGCTAACGTCCAGAGATTGGCAAACCAGTGAAGTCATACGCCTTTTAACCTTGCGCGGTTTAACAACAGCAGGAACAGCGGCACGCCAAGCAGCGCGGTGATAACGCCCACCGGCAATTGTTGCGGGCTTAACACGGTGCGCGCGAGGGTATCGGACAGCACCAGGAACAAGCCGCCGAATAGTGTTGCTGCGGGCAGCAGAATGCGATGGTCTGAACCAACCAGCAATCGCATCAGGTGCGGCACAATCAAGCCGACAAAACCGATACTCCCGGCAATTGAAACCGCGGTTGCAGTGAGCACCGATGCAAGCAGGTAAACCAGCCAAAGCATGCGGCGGGTGGGTTCGCCCAACAATCGCGCAGTGGTTTCTCCCATCGCCAGAACATTAAGGCTTCGGGCCAGTCCCAGTGTCAGGATGAAACTGCCCGCAAGCACGATCAGCGACCACAGCGGCAGCGTTGCGTAACTCAGGTCTCCCATCAGCCAGAAAAGCATTCCACGCAGGCTGTTGTCAGGGCTCAATGAGAGCACCAGGCTGATCAGTGCCGACCAGCCTGAGGCGGTGACCACACCAGTCAGCAGCAAGCGCGTTCCACTCCAAGGGCCGGTGCCGCGGGCAAGTCCAAATACGATTAATATCGATATCAACGCGCCCAATATGGCTAACCATGGTAAAAACGCGGCAGCAACACCAAAAACCATACCCAGCAGCGTGGCAAAAGCGGCGCCGCCAGAAACACCCAGAACATATGGGTCGGCCAGTGGGTTACGCAATAACACCTGCATCAGGCAGCCGGACATCGCCAGCATGGAGCCTACCGCCCAGGCAGCCATGGCCCGTGGCAAGCGTAGTCGCCAGATCAATTCACCGTTGCGGCTACTGCTGTCAAGAATTCCATTCAGCCAATCGTGCCAGCCAAGCGAGATAGAACCGGTCGCGCTGGCGAAAAGCACGCTTGCGACCGACAACAACAGTAATAATAAAATCAGTGATCGGCGTAATGTTGTTGGAATCATTTTGCAGTATTGATTAACATGGTTTGCGTTATTATGATTTCAAATTATCGCATGTATTGGGTGAGCTCAGAGCATTGGTCATGAACAGTTTTAGCAGAATAAATAAATTATGATCGATCCGGATGGCTTCAGGCTCAATGTTGCTATGGTTATCATGAACAATGATAGGCAGGTGTTTTGGGCGCAACGTACAGGCAACGATGGCTGGCAGTTTCCGCAGGGCGGTATGAACACCGACGAGACGCCGCTTGAAGCGATGTACCGTGAGTTGCATGAAGAGACCGGCCTGTTTGCAGAACATGTTCAAATACTGGGCTCCACACCCGGGTGGTTGCGGTATCAGTTGCCCCGCCGGTTCCAGCGTTCAAAGAGCAAGCCCTTGTGCGTTGGCCAAAAGCAAGTATGGTTTTTGTTGAAACTACTTGATGACGATGTTCAATTCAATTTCAAAGCGACTGGTGAGCCCGAATTTCAGGATTTTCGTTGGGTCGATTTTTGGTATCCGGCAGATAATGTGATTCGCTTCAAGCGCAGGGTGTACAGGCAAGCGCTGACTTTGCTTGAGCCAATGATTATCGAAGGTTGATTCTGACTATTCGGAAAGTTTTTCAATTCTTGGTGATTTAGTGTGTGCAATACGGTCCTGCATGGGGTCAGCGCGCGTCAGAACAATTTATCTGAGGAAAATATTTTGAATTTCAGAGCACTTCTCATTACCACAATCTTACTGACTCCTTTCGCCGCTATCAGCCAAGCGGACACGCCGCCCATCAATGTTGCGGACAATGTGGTGCAGCAATTGCAGGACGAGGCATTATCCAGCGACCTTGCCTGGCAAATTCTGGCATCGCTGACCAGTGAAGTTGGGCCGAGGATGGCGGGTAGCGAGGCGGACGAGCGCGCCGTGAAATGGGCGGTCGATAAGATGCACAGCATGGGCTTTGACCGTGTCTGGACCGAACCGGTCACCTTTCCGCGTTGGATAAGGAACAGTGAGCGGGCAGAGGTGTTGATGCCCGGCGCGCAAAGCCTGGCCGTTACCGCAATTGGCGGCAGTCCGGCTACTGGCGGTCCAATTGAAGGTGAGGTCATTCATTTTAAGTCGCTTGCTGATCTGGAGGCTGCGGCCATTGATGAGGTGCAAGGCAAGATTGTTTTCCTCTCAACAAGGATGCTTAAAACCCGTGAAGGTTCAGGTTATGGCAAAGTTGTTGTCAACCGAAGCAGTGGACCGTTCGTAGCGGCGGAAAAGGGCGCCAAAGCCCTGTTGATTCGTTCTGTCGGGACAGATAGCGACCGCTTGCCGCATACGGGGATCATGTCCGGTTCCACACCTGGGGCTCGCGTACCTTCTGCGGCAGTGTCAAACCCCGATGCGGACAATCTGCTGGTAATGCTTGGCGGTGAGGCGCCGGTGATTGTACGAATGAACCTTGATGTTGGTTTTGACGGCGAAGCGACGTCCTACAACGTCATTGGCGAGTTTGACGGCAGTGAAGACCTACCGGGGCGCATTCTGCTGGGCGCGCATCTTGATTCATGGGATCTTGGCACCGGTGCCGTTGACGATGGGGCAGGAGTTGCGTTGGTGATGGCGGCCGCAAAGATGGTGGCCGGGTTGGCGCAGCGACCGCGTCATGGCACCCGCGTGGTTTTGTACGCGAATGAAGAGCAGGGTGTTTACGGTGGCAAGGCGTATGCCAAGGAGCATGAAGCAGAATTGGACAGACACCTCGTTGGTGCAGAATCCGATTTGGGTGCGGGTCTCATATACAGCTTCACAGCACGGGTACTGCCGCAGGCTGAGCCCATGATTGCCAGGTTGGCAGTTCATTTGCAAAAACTCGGAATTGAGTATGATCATTCAGGTTTGGCCGGCGGTGGGGCCGATGTTGGTCAAATGCGGCGGCTGGGTATGCCGGCCATTGACCTGAACCAGGATGCCAGCCGGTATTTCGATTTGCACCATACGGCCAATGACACGCTGGACAAGGTCGACCCGCAGGAGTTGCGCCAAAATCTGGCTGCCTGGGTCACCCTGACCTACCTGACTGCCAGCAGTACCGTTGCAGTCGGGCCGGTTGAGCCGTCCGAATAGTTTTAAAAAGCGGGTAGGACTCAAGTGTTTTCACACCAGCTTTGAGCGCTTCCTTAATGTTGTTGACAATCATTCTCATTTGCATTTAGAATGGTTTTGTCAATTAGAGGAAGGCTTTATGTTTGTTTGTGTATGCAATGCAGTGACCGATTCAGATATCCGCAACGCGGTTGATGACGGTGTGCGCAGCATGAAGCAGCTGAAACAAACCACTGGTTGCAGCAGTTCCTGTGGTTGCTGCAAAGAAATGGCGACAGACATCCTTCAGCAGGCACTGACTGAAAAGCGCGCCGCCATGAGCTTGTTCCCGGTGATGCAAGTCGCTTAAACACCCTCTCCCGCCGCAGTGTGTAGGCGTCAACTACACCTGCTAGAATTAAACGTGTTTTTAATACGTTATTCACTGGCCGAATCGGCTAGAATTAAATCCTTACTTTTGTATCTGAATTTTGAAGGAGTCTGGCGCGATGAAAGGCGACCGTAAAGTCATTGGGTTTCTCAATGCTGTTCTAGGTAATGAATTAGTAGCCATTAACCAATACTTTTTGCATTCCCGTATGTACAAAGACATGGGTTTAAAAGAGCTGGGCGACCACGAATACGAAGAGTCCCTGGACGAAATGAAACACGCCGATCAACTGATTGAGCGCATTTTGTTCCTGGAAGGCTTGCCCAATATGCAAGAAATGGGCAAGTTGAGAGTCGGCGAAAACCCACGTGAAATGCTTGAATGTGATCTGGCGCTTGAGTTGGACGCGTTGCCGGAATTAAGAGACGCCATAGCCTGGTGTGAAGAGTGCCGCGATTTTGTAAGCCGCGATTTGTTTGACTCAATTCTCGCTTCCGAAGAAGAGCACGTGGACTGGTTGGAGACACAACTCAGCCTGATCGACAAAACAGGTATCGAAAACTACCTGCAAGCGAAAATGGGTTAGCACCAGCAGATTATGTTCAGCCATACCAGCCAACCTTGCCAGTTTGAACGAGACTGTGCTGTCGTCATGATTCCTTCAGGTGATGAGTTGACCATGCCAGCGGGAACGGTGGGGTACATCACGCAGTCATTGGGCGGCAGCTTTACCGTGTTTATCGATGGAAACCTGTTTCGCGTGTCCGGAATTGACGCGGACGCGATTGGCAAAGAACCGGTTATGCCGCCGGAGTTGCCTGAAAATGCCAGCGACGATGATGTGGAAAAACTGGTGTGGTCCCAAATGAAGACGGTCTACGACCCGGAAATTCCTGTCAATATCGTGGACCTTGGGTTGGTTTATTCGTGTGAATTGAATAAGAACGAAGAAGGCCAGCGGGAAGTTGATGTCACCATGACGCTGACCGCACCAGGTTGCGGCATGGGCGACATTATCGTTGAAGACGTGCGCAGCAAGATCGAAATCATACCTACTGTGACTAAAGTAAATGTCGAGTTGACGTTTGAGCCGTTGTGGAACTATCAGATGATGACCGAGGCAGCAAAGCTCGAAACCGGGATGCTTTAATTTTTCGGGGCTGATCGCCGCCTGCAATGGCTAATTTGAGTGGGTTTTATCTTGCAACTGTGTTCCCGATGACCAACGCCACCGGGAACAATACAGACTGATCATAACTAACAGTGACTAGGAAACCTGCTTTTTAGCGGGTTTCTTTTTGGCCACTTTCTTGGTCGCTCTTTTGGTTGTTTTGGTCGGTTTGGTCGGTTTGGTCGGTTTGGTACTGTTACCCATTTGCAAATAACTGCCTTCAAACTCATCCACCGCGATGATTTCTGTGACCATATCTCTGACTGCTTTCAGTTCAGTGGCTTCATCGGCTGTAATAATCGATAGTTCCACGGCTTTTTGCAGTTGTGTCTCCATGTCATCAGCATCAAGCGCACCCGAAGCCTGTGCTTTGATAAGCTTGCGTTCGAGTGGCTCAGTCGCGATGACCCGCGGCAGGGCTATTTCCAAAAGTCCGACTGGATCGTTGGGGTCTTTGGAAATGAAAATCCCACTGGTCACACGGCTGCGGGTTTCTGATGGCGACATCATCAACTGGGTGACCTTGTGTCCAAGGCGGTCGCCGGACTCGCGTTCATTGCGTCCAAGTGGAAATATCAAGACACTTAATAACACACCAATAGCGCGGTTGGGAAAGTTATCCACCACGCTGCCCAGGGCCGTTTGTATCTTGAAAATAGCATCGTGAAACGCCCAAGCGAGAATGGGTTGATCATTTGCCGGTCGACCCTGCGCTTCAAATCTCTTCAGCATGGCGGAGCAAATATACAACTGGCTTAATACGTCACCCAAACGGGCAGAAATGCGCTCTTTATATTTTAGCTTTCCGCCCAGCGTAAGCATGGCAATATCAGAAGCAAAGGCGAGTGCCGCCGAATAGCGCGTGAGTTTGCGATAGTATTTAGCTGTTTTGCGGTCGGTTGGAACGGCAGCAAACCGAGCGAAACTCAAGCCCAGCAGCATACTGCGAACCGCATTGCTGATACTGTAACCAATATGTCCAAATAGATTGCGGTCGAACTCTTCCAGACCCTTAACAGCATCTTCCATTCTTGCTGCCTGCATTTCTTTAAGCACGTAGGGGTGGCAGCGAATGGCACCCTGACCAAAGATCATCATGTTACGGGTCAGAATGTTGGCCCCTTCTACGGTGATCCATATAGGCATACCCTGCCAGCTTCGGCCCAGGTAGTTTTTAGGGCCCAAAACGATACCCTTACCGCCGTGGACATCCATTGCATCAGTAATCACCTGCCGACTCATTTGGGTGGCGTGATACTTGGCGATTGCCGATGGTACGGCAGGTTTCTCGCCCATGTCGACTGCCGACGCGGTCATTCTCGACAAAGCTGATGTGGCATAGGTTTGAGCGGTTAATCGTGAGATGGCCTCCTCGACTCCTTCAAAGCGGCCTATGGGCATATTGAATTGCTTGCGGATTCGTGAATAAGACCCGGTCGCCAGTGTGGCGAGTTTGGAGCCGCCGGCAGATGATGACGGCAATGTGATTGCGCGCCCAACTGACAGCAATTCGATTAACATTCTCCAGCCCTGCCCGGCCAAATCAATGCCGCCAACCAGCGCGTCCAGTGGTACAAATACGTCTTTGCCGCGCACCGGACCATTGTGGAACGGAACGTTCAGCGGGAAATGGCGTAAACCGGTTACCAGTCCAGGGGTGTCGTTGGGCACAAGCGCCACACTGATACCGAGATCCTTTTTGTCACCCACAAGGCCATCGGGGTCATATAATTTGAAGGCCAGGCCGATAATGGTCGCAACAGGTGCCAGCGTGATATAGCGTTTATCAAAATTCAGTCGTATGCCCAGTACGGTTTTACCCTTGTACTTTTGTTTACAAATGATGCCGGTATCAGGGATAGAAGTGGCGTCGGAACCTGCCGTAGGGCCTGTCAGACCAAAACAGGGTATTTCCTCACCAACGGCAAGACGGGGCAGGTAATGATCTTTTTGTTCGTCGGTTCCGTAATGTACCAACAGTTCAGCGGGGCCAAGTGAGTTTGGTACCGCAACGAGGCTGCAGGTCACTGAACACACAGAAGAAATTTTCTGCAATACGGCGCGGTGCGCGATGGCGGAAAACCCCAGGCCGCCGTATTTTTTCGGAATGATCATGCCGAAAAAACGATTCTCTTTCAGAAAGGCCCAGACTTCGGGCGGCATGTCAGCGATTTCATGTGAAATTTCCCAGGGGTTGAGCATATTGCACAGCTCTTCAACCGGGCCTTCGACAAAGGCTCGTTCTTCCTCGGTCATTTCCGGCCATTTTTGTGCGAGCAGTGCGTCCCAGTCCGGGTTGCCAGCGAATAATTCACCTTCCCACCCCACGGTGCCGGCGTCCAAAGCAACCTTTTCTGTGTCGGAGAGGGTTGGCAGCATTTTGCGGTAGATAGCCAAAAACGGCTTGCTCAGCCACCGCAGACGTAATGAGTCGACATTCAGCGGCACAGCGATTACCGCAAATAAGACAGATAAAACCAATACGGCGGGAGTCGAAATGCTTGTGAAGATGGCAAACCCTGCCAGCATCAGAGCCATTCCCAATGTCCAGTTCAGCAGGCTCATGCCTTTGAACGCTGCGGTCAGGGATAAGCCCAGTAAACACAAAATCAGAACAGAAAACATCGGATTAACCTCCAGGGTTATAAAAAACACTACTTTTTTTTGACTCTTGCGCAGAAGATCAGTGCCACTATAGTGACAACTTAACCTGACCCACGCTACCATACGGCAGAGTATGGTAAATGCAGGGGCAGTAGTCAACCTGTATTGCAGGTGTATTGGAGGGCTGTTGTCGGTTATCCTTAGCAGTTCAAATTAACGCCATGACAGGTAGATTCCGTGGGCCAAGCTGCGTCACAAAAAAAAGAACGATCCACGCTTAATGCGGGTGACTGGGAACAACAGGCGCTGGTGTTGATCGCAGAAAAGGGAATCCGTGCAGTTGCCGTTGAGTCACTGGCCAAACGCATGGGGGTGACCAAGGGCAGCTTTTACTGGCACTTTCCAAACCGTGATGCGTTGTTGGAACAATCGTTGTTGCGTTGGGAAAAGCACGACGCGACCAATTTGCAGTTATCACTAAATGCCATATCAGACCCCCGTGAGAGATTGCGATCGTTTTTCAGGCGCACAAGCCGTGAAAAACTCACGCACGATGTATTTAGCTCCCTGTGTAGCGCCGGTGACCACCCCAAGGTGGAGCCATTGCTGGAGCGCGTGGCCGTACGACGCATGAAACACATTGAAACTGCGTTCGGCGAAATTGGTTTTGGCGCGGACGATGCGGCGCACCGGGCACGTTTAACCTATTCGGCTTATCTCGGTTTTCTGCAGTTGCAGAAACAACACCAGGCACCCAACCTGAGTTCCGAAGAGTTTGAAGCATATATGACACACGTCATTGCGACGTTAATTCCTGAACAATAGGGTAGTTTTTGTTAAAACTCTGTTTGGAAAATTATAAAAATAACCGGCGGACGTTAATGTCGCCCGCCCTCCACCGAGTACACAGTTCTTTCTGATGTGTGCAAACCTGATGAGGTAGCAACGTGACCAGTAATGCGATATTGAAAAAATGGGTTGAAGAAGTCAGCCAGTTGACCAAGCCTGATAACATTCATTGGTGTACAGGTAGCGATAAAGAGAATCAGCAGTTAATAGACCAGATGCTGGAAGAAAAAGTGTTTATCGAGCTGAATCAGGAGACCCACCCTGGTTGTTATTTGCATCGCTCAGACCCGGACGACGTTGCGAGGGTAGAGCATGTCACGTTCATCTGTACGCCTGATCAGGCGGACGCTGGTCCGAATAATCATTGGATGGATCCGGTTGAGGCAAAAGCCAAGATGCGTGATTTGTATGACGGCTGTATGCAGGGTCGAACCCTTTATGTCATTCCCTATTGCATGGGCCCGATTGATTCTCCACTGGCACGTTGCGGTGTGGAAATTACCGACAGTCCGTATGTCGTTGCCAATATGCGCATGATGACCCGTATGGGCAGCGCGGCCCTGGCGCGTATTGAACGCGAAGGCACCTTTGTGAAAGGCCTTCACTCCATTGGTGAGTTGGATCCGAATCGCCGCTTTATCATGCATTTCCCCGAAGACCTGATGATCCAGAGCTTTGGTTCCGGCTACGGCGGCAATGCTTTGCTTGGCAAGAAATGCCACGCTTTAAGAATCGCCAGCGCCCAGGCCCGCAATGAAGGCTGGCTTGCTGAGCATATGTTGATTGTCGGTATCGAAAATCCGCAGGGTGAAACTCATTACATTGCCGCAGCGTTCCCATCGGCCTGTGGTAAAACCAATCTCGCCATGCTCATTCCGCCGGCCGAGTACGAAGGTTGGAAGGTGTGGACCGTGGGTGATGATATCTGCTGGATGCAACCCGGCGAAGACGGTCGTTTGTGGGCCATCAACCCGGAAGCCGGCTTTTTTGGTGTCGCACCGGGCACCGGTAAAAACACCAACCCGAATGCGTTGGCCATGTTGAATAGCAATGCCATATTTACCAATGTTGGTGTTACTGCCGACAACCAGCCCTGGTGGGAAGGCAAGGACGATAACGTGCCGGTAACCGATTGGCGCGGCAACCCATATGACCCGAAAGTTGGGCCAGCGGCACAACCCAACTCACGCTTCACCGTTCCCATGAAACAATGTCCTTCTTATTCAGACAAGGCGGAAGCACCGCGTGGTGTACCTATTTCCGCCATCATGTTTGGTGGGCGCAGAGAGCGCCTGGTTCCACTGGTCATGGAAAGCAAATCCTGGGAGCACGGTGTGTTACTGGGTGCCAGCATGGCATCTGAGACCACCGCTGCAGCTATTGGGCAGGTAGGTGTTGTACGCCGTGACCCGATGGCGATGAAGCCATTTTGTGGTTACAACTTTGCAGATTATTGGACACACTGGTTGTCATTTACCGACCGTGCCGACCACCTACCCCCTATATTCCATGTGAACTGGTTCAGGAAAGATGAGAACGGCAAGTTCATGTGGCCGGGTTTTGGTGACAATATGCGTGTTATCGAGTGGATTATTAATCGCTGTAAAGGCGAAGCAGGGGTCAGTCATTCCGCAATTGGCGGTATACCACTGGCGTCGGACATTAATATCCGCGGACTGGATACTGATGCAGCTACGCTTGATGCCCTGCTGGATGTTGACACCGAAGCATGGTTGGAAGAAGCCGAGCAAATCAGAACATATCTCGGGGAATACGGCGAGCGCCTGCCTGCTCAGATGATCGTTGAGTTGGATAAGGTTGCGGCAGCATTGAAAGAATCCATTTGACCGAAGTGATATGAGAGATGGGGCTGTTCCTGTTTTGGAGCAGCCCTTTTTTTGTCCAGCTAAAAAATTATTGTGCATGTTCTATGTGTTGATTAAGCGGGATGTCAGTGGTCGGCCACGGGCTCCAAAATACGATCAAGGTCGGTGGCGCCCCCAAAACTGAACATCGGTATTGCTGATTTTGTCAAGACTGCACGATGTTGACGGTGACTGCCGAGGGTAGATAAATCCGGAGTCAACACAGCGTCAATTTAATCATAGTCGAGCACGTCAGCTCGTGCCTCAAAGCACCGCCTCACACCAAAAGTCCAAGATCTCTTTCCAAGCGGACTTATTGGGCTATCACCCGGGGTTCTTCAATCCCTCGGCAAAACTTGTAAACTCACCTTGTTAGCAACCCGGGTTTAAACCCTTTTGGCTCACGTACATCTAATAGTTCATGGGAGTAATGCAAGCGGTGACAAGTTGGGAGCATGACAAAAATGATTTGTCCGCTACCGAAGCGCAGTGGGTCGATAAGGCCAGGGCCGGAAATCGTCTTGCATTTGAACAGTTATACCGCAGTCACTGCGACAGGATTTACGCGCTTTGTTGGCGTATGTGTGGTGGTGACAGGGCCTTGGCAGAAGATATGGTGCAGGAAGCATTTGTCCGGGCATGGAACAAGCTTGACCTGTTTAGAGGTGACAGCAAATTTGGAACATGGCTGCACCGCCTGACCGTCAATGTCGTTTTAAGTGACCGTCGAATACGCGTAAAGCGGGTGCAGCGTGAGCAGGAGCTGAACGCGGACGTTGAAAGAGTGCTGATAGGAGAAAGAGATGTCAGAGCAAGTTTACAAGTCGATCTCGAAGCCGCCATTGCCGGGCTTCCGGAACGCGCGAGAACTGTGCTGGTTTTATATGACATTGAAGGCTATCAGCATAATGAGATTGCAGAAATGACCGGTATGGCGGTTGGTTCGTCTAAAGCACAACTACACCGCGCCAGAAATTTGGTCAAAGCCGCGTTAAAGGTCCCTGAAAGCAACTGAAATATGAAGAGTAAAAGATGAAAGAATCTGAATTTGAAACCGCTATTGAGTCATTGCCGCGCAGCATTAAACCGCAACGTGACTTATGGCCGCAAATCAGTGATCGACTCGAATCGACCGAACACACCGGTGATACGGCGCGGAGCAGGGTACCTTTCTGGCAGTTGCCGGCGATGGCGGCCGCTGTGTTGCTAATGGTGTCCCTCGGGTTTTTCGTTGAACGCGGGGCAGAGGATGCCCCAACAGGTCCAACCGCGTCAGCCCTGGCCGGTATTGCGATCAGTGGAACGGTTGTAGCGACTGAGCGCGAATACCAGGCTGCATTTAAAGAATTATTACCACTGGACTACCCGGGTCTCGTTCTGCAAGGCGAAGACTCGGAGGCATTGCGGGCAAGCTGGGGTGACATACAACAAACAGAAACATCCCTGTTAACTGCCTTGCAGCAATATCCTGCAAATGCTTTTTTAAATGAGAAATTATTGGATTTGAGGGCGCAGCAGTTGCGGTTCATTAAACAACTTGCGCGGCTTGAACAAAACAACTGGAGAAGAACATGAGCTTGAATTACCTGAAACGTGTGGTCGCCCTGTTGGCCATCCTGCCATTATCAGCCATTGCGGGGCAGGCGGTTGATCAACACTGGGATATTGGCGCGAATGCCGTTGTTTCCGTTGAAAACTTGGCCGGAAAAATTGAAATACAAGGGTGGGAAAGAAATGAAGCGCACCTGACCGGCACACTTGGAGACAGCGTCGACGAGTTAGAGGTGAATGCCAGTGGATCCAGGCTGGAGATAACGGTGGTCAATCGTAGTGAGAGAAATGTCGACAACACCGACCTGAAGTTGATGGTTCCGGCCGGGGCCAACATCAACGTATCGGCTGTTAGCGCTGACATTGCAGTCTCAAGTTTGGATAATGAAAAGCTGAAAGCGTCGTCGGTCAGCGGTGATCTTGCTATTAGCGCCAACAGTCGAAGGGTTTCGCTGGAGTCGATTAGTGGAGATGTTGATTTTACTGGCTACACTGCCCGGATATCTGCCGAATCAGTGTCAGGTGACCTGAGCCTTTCCGGGGTGTCTGGGGAAGTCGCGGTAAGCAGCGTGTCCGGTGACATGGAGTTGATTGCCACAGGTGTTGAGCGCGGCAAGTTGGAGACGGTTTCAGGCGACGTTGAAATGGAGTGTGAATTATCCGAAAACGGTAGTCTAAAGGCAGAAAGTATGAGCGGTACTGTGCTGCTTAGCCTGCCAGCCAACTATGCCGGCCTTTTGGAAGCAAGCACTTTCAGTGGTGAAATCACGAGTGCTTTCGGTGCTGTTAAGGAAGAGAAATATGGTCCGGGTAGTCGCTTGAGGTATGAATCAGGTAACGGTGGCGCGGAGGTCAGGGTTGAAAGCTTCAGCGGCAACATCAAGCTGAAGAGCAAATAGAAATAAGTACGGGGTGGGCGTTGATGTTCATTCTTTAGAAAAATTACCCGGGTCCATTTGGACCCGGGTTTTTTTATGGTGTTTAGCGTGAAGTGTTTTCCAGTAACCCACCCGGCCCACAATCATCACGCAGGAAGCTGGTCAACGATTCATACAGCTTGATCTGGTGATCATAAAACAGCGTGCTGTAAAAATGATCAGCGCCATCCAGCTCAACATATTTGTACGGCTTGTTGTACTTCTCAAGTTGATCCATATAACGGCGCACATGTTCAGGCGGCACACGCTGATCCACGCTGCCATGTATTAACATCAGCGGAACGTTGACCTTCTCGGCTTCATCAATGGGCGCGATGCTGTCTACCCACATATTGGTTTGTTCCATTTTGGATGCGCCGCGCATCCGGCTGCTGTAGTAGGTAACCTGCATCAAAGTATCAGAAACAGCGGCACCGGCCACCACGCACTGGTAAAGCTGAGGTGTGCGGGATGCGGCAACGAGGGCCGCGTAGCCGCCATATGACCAGCCAAACATCGCTACGTTGTCGGCATCGGCCAGGCCTTCCTTGATCAGGTATAAAACACCGTCATCCTTGTCGTCCTGCATCTTGTGGCCACCTTGGCCGCCGTCCTTAAAGGCAGACATGTAGAAATCAAGACCATAGTTTTTTGATCCCCTGTATTGAGGCTGCATCACCAGGTAGCCGTTGTTAGCCAGCATTTGTCCCCATTCGTCATAGCTGACGGTTTCGCCAACAAAGGGACCGCCATGCGGCATGACCACTGTGGGGAACGGGCCTTCACCATGAGGAATGGTGATATACGCGCGAATAGTTTTGCCATCACGTGACTGGTAATTAATATATTTAACATCTGCCAGGTCAGCAGACTTGAGTAGGGGCTGTTTGCTACCGATTGCAGTTAAACGACCCTCCTTGAGCAGGTAATACGAGCCGGGATCATGGGGGCCGGAATTGTAGATTGTCAGTGTGCCGCCGTCCCTTGAACGACTGCTGATACGAACGTTATATGCGTCAGGTATGACTTTCTCAAGCTGTGCATAGGTGGCGCCTTCAATAGGGTCAAAATACTCGAAGCGAAGTTTGTCCGTCAGGTATGCGACACCGACCACAGTGTCATTGTTGGTCCATGAGTTGCTGTGGCGGCGAACACCCGCTATATCAACGTCAGAACGTGCGTAGATGATTTCGCCAAAGGTCTTGGTGGTGGCGTTGAATTCCCATAACGCTTCTTTATCACGGCCGTTGTTTGCGACCACAAATAGTGTGTCTGGCTTGGCTTCATCAATACCTTCGATGGAAAAGCTTTCGAAACTGTCTTCATGCAGGCGGAAAATTTCCTCCCAGCCTGAGTCGGTATTGGGATTGCGGTAGTACCAGATGTACTCATCCTTGCTGCGATCGAAGCCCCGTGCTGTCCAGGCTTCGCCGTCAGAATTAAATTGAACCTGACCCATCGCCAGTTTGCCCTGCATTAATAATTTTTTGGTGCCTTTCTCAATATCGAACTCGTAATAACTACGTGGACGGAATGCCCGATTAACTTTACCCAGTCGGTCACCGCCGCCAGGATTGAAAGACAGGATGACTTTGTTTGGCTTGTTTGGCAGTGTGTTCACGATGGATGGGTTTGTTTCGCGAAACTGCTCGACTTTCTTTTTCTTGACATCTAAAAGTGCCAATTTCGTTTCGTACACGCCTTGGTTGAAGCCTTCGATCTTGTCGCGCACACGCTGACGGAATGACACGATAATGTCCTGTTTCCCCACCCAGTAAAAATAGGTTATTTCCATTGGGTCTGCATCGAACACAAACGGTTTCTTTTCGAGATCAGAAGCGTCATAAACCTCAATAACCGGGTCGGCGTCGCGGTTTGGTATTTTCATCAGTGCCAGGTATTTGCCATCCGGCGATACACTGACATTGCTGACCACCTCTCGCAGTGCCCAGTATTTGAGCGGATAAGGCTCACTGGCGTGCGCGGGCATGAAAGCTGCTAGGCAGACAATACCAATAAGAAGTTTTGCAAGAGAATTTGAAAGGTTCATGTCGTTTTACTCATTTCACTGGTGGTTGGAATAAGTTGCAGAAGAAAAAAAAGCCCGCCGGGAAACCGGCGGGCTTTTAGAGTTACCCTTTTAATCGTTTCCTATCTGATGGCTCATGGCCTCCAGGTAAGGTTAACGAAGAAGGTGCGACCACGAAGGTCATAGCCATAACCGATTGGCACATTGTTAACCGAAAGTACTTCAGTACCATCTACCATCGGCGGCGCTGTATCAAATACGTTACGTACGCCTGCACCCAGAACCCAGGTGTCGCCATAGTAGTAAACAGACGCTGAATGTAACCAGTATTCGGCACCGTAGCCAACGTCACGGCATTTCACGTCGTCTGGAGGACCGAGACAAGTATCGGCAATGCCGTAAATGTCATCAAACTCATCAATGCCATCTTTATCCTGGTCGACTTTACCAATGTAGTTAATTACCCAGGTGAAGCGCAGGTCGCTAACGTTAGCGCGCAAGCCGAGCTGGCCCTTCCAGTCTGGGTAGCCCCATTCACCGGCGTCATCATCAAAGTCTTTATTGCCGTTGTCATCAAGGAAGGTTTGAGAAGCTTCTTCGGTATGGGTCATCACCAAGTCAGCACCAAGCGTTATAGCTTGTGAGCCAATGTTGAAAGACTTGTCAAGGTTCATGTTGACATCAACACCGCGGACTCTCTGGTTGTCACGGTTGATGAATCCGGCATCAATCAAATCAATGTAGCCTTCGCCGTCTCGCATGATCTGGTCGCAGAATACGCTATCGAACTGTTCGTCGTTATAGCAATCATTAACCAGGTACTGGCTTGAAGGTTCGACGATCGTGTTGGTGATGTCGATGTCCCAGTAGGTTGCACCAAAAGTCATGTCGAAGCTTTCCCACCATGGCTGATCAAACGCGAAGCCGTACGTATAGGAAGTGGATGTTTCTGCATTCAGGTCGCGTGAACCGCCTGTTGAAACTTCACTGCTATAAACACTGCCTCTGTTTTCAGCAAGACCCAATGAAGTTGGGTCAACACCCTGCTGTTCGCAGTTCTGAAGGACCTGTGCTTCGCGGTCATCGAGATCGCCGTTGTAACCACCCAGGAGAGGGTCACGTGCTTCTTCAGGCACTACGCAAGGATCGTATAAGCCGTTATTGAAGCCGGTTTGAGCCATCAGGAACACTTCACGCAGGTTAGGTGCGCGGAATGATGTGCCGTAAGTCGCGCGCAGCAACAGGCTTGGAACCGGACGCCAGCCAATTTTGCCGGAGTAAGTGGTATCTGAACCATAGACCTGGTCACTGGTATAACGGCCAGAGAGATTCACGACCAGAGAGTCGGCAAATTTCTTATCTGCCAGTAAAGGCAGCTCAATTTCGCCAAAGAACTCGGTGGTGGATTTTTTGCCTACCGCGCCGCCGTCAGCGAAGAAACCAAACAGTAAGCCATCGCGGGCGATGTCGTCTGGTAAGGACTGGATTTTATCAACACGATACTCAAAACCTACGCCACCCATAGCGGTGCCGCCTGGAAGTTCGAACAGATAACCATCCGCAAAAGTAGAGAACACAGACTGTGTGTACTTGGTGCGGAAGTCGCGGCTGTCGAAAAGGTAGTCGCGCTCAGCCTGTGTTGCGAAATCGCCTACAACAGCGCCGAGTGGGTAGAGTGAAGCTGCAAACATGTTGACCGGTACACAACCATCGTCATTACCGCAAATGATGTCGCCAGTGGGTCCAACCCGGCTGGTGGACAGGGAGTAATCTAAGCGGTCAGCGCGGACACCCATACGTGAAGAGCTGCCATCTGAATTGGTATATGAGTAAGACATGTCATAAACCCAACCATTCATTGAGCCCCAATCGACACCAGGCAGGTCGCCCTTGATACCAACGACATAACGGAGTTGTTCCATCTTGGTGTCGTAATCAACACGGTCACCAGTGACTGAAGCGATGGGCTGGGTCCAGATTGGGCCAACGGCACCGGTATTCAGGCCGAAAGTTTCCGGCATGCAATATTCAATTGGAATGCCGTAGCCGGCACACAAACCTTCGAAGTTGGCGCTAAACTGCGCGCGGTAGCCGGGATTGTTATACAACGCATCCTGACCAAGACCACAATCTACACCGTTGATACCGTCAGGGTTGCAGAGGTTGTACGGGTTGGTACCAGGAACTGTTGGGAACAACTGGTAACCGCCGCCCTGCTGGTGGACATTACGCTTGTTGAAATTGGCTTCGAAGTACATCGTGTTGTTCATCTCACCTTCGAAAGTGTATTCGCCGTACGCCATGACGCTGGTACGGTCACTTTCAGGGTAGAGCATTGCATTTTGAATCTGGTCGCCGCCGTTCAGGTCATAATTGCGATAATTGACGTCGGCAATACCGTCCAGGTTGCTGTCGATAGCAAAACCATACTGTTCAGACTCTGACCAGTTGCCCCATCCGCCATTGGATGTGCCAGGTGTGTGATAGACACTGCCAGAGCCAAGCGGCATGTAAACACGGCCAGCCAGGCTGCCCCTTACACATTCGTCCCATTCCATGCCCAGTGAAGGGTGATACAGGTCCTGGGTGCGGATTTTGCCGTATTGGTCAACTTCGCGGTGTTTTTCGCAGCCTTCAGTCCAGTCGCTGTCGCGCAGTCTTTGGGCTTTATTTTTGTTGTGTTCAACACCGATACCGAAGAAACCGCGGTCGAAGTTCTTACCCCATGCTGCATTCGCAGAATAGGAGTCGCCATCGCCTTGATCACGGGTAGTGGAGTAAACGTCGGCTTCAAAGCCGTCGTAATCTTTACGCATGATGACGTTGGTTACGCCCGCAACCGCATCAGAACCGTAAACTGATGAAGCACCGTCCAACAGGATTTCGTAGCGCTGCACCATGGATGAAGGAATCAGGTTCAAGTCAGGTGCGCTAGGCGCGCCTTCAACACCTGAAGGAGCCAACCGGCGACCATTCAACAGCAACAGTGTTCTGGCTGAACCCAGACCTCTGAGGCTGACGGTAGATGCGCCTGGACCATTGTCGAGTACGAAACCCGAAAACGTCAGATCGATCTGTTGTCCAGATGATGCAGTAGATGTCTGAAGAATATCAGCGGCATCGACCAAACCGGCCTCGCGCGAACCTTCTGCGGTAATAATTTGCAATGGCTGGATGCTGGTATAGGTTTCACGCTGAAGACGTGAGCCCGTTACGACGATTTTGCCGAGATCGGCTGCTTCTTCGTCGGTTGCCAGTTCATCACTCTGCTCAGTTGCTTCGGCTTCGGCTTCATCACTCTGTTCATCCTGTGCCCATGTTGGATTGGCAAAAAGTGCCATTATCAACGACAGCATGAAAGTGTATAAAACCGTTTTCTTTTCGAAACGGCAGTTGCTTGTCATTCGGTATCTCCCTGTTGGTATGACTGCATTGGTGCTTGTTGGTAAAAAAAACGCCGCCAAAGCACCTTATATACATGGTGTCTCGACGATCGCGAACATATACATTAAATAAACGTTAAAAACGCGTGAACCTTTTTATCAGGAATTACTGCTATGTGCAACCAATCGGCGTGTTAAACAGGCAGTTTTATAGGGACGAGTTACGTTATTTCGTCACTTTCAAGGCGGGTTGATAATCGATCTCAAGCAGTTTGGAGAAAAGGTCACTCGAAGTGCCGGCATCGTAAGGGACTTTGCGAGTTTGTGCGGTGCTTGTGGCCAGCACTAAAACAATGGCGTCAAACATGGGGTGATTAGTAGGAAACATACGAAAAAAGAGATGCTTTTCCTTGAGTATTAATGTAAATTTAACAACACGAAGTGTCTGATATATAGGATAGCGGTCTTGTGGATCGTTGTTTTTTATTGTTAGGGATATTAAAAGCCGTCAAAATCTCTTTAGAATTCAGGTACTAAGAGAGGCTGACAAATTTGTTAAAACATGGAGTAGAGATAATGCAACATAGAAAGCTACTGAGTCTTGCGGTGTCATCCGCACTGGGGCTCACCTCATCAATACTGCTGACAACCACCGCGATCGCACAAGAAGAACAATCCGCTGAAAACGACGATGCGCTGTTGGAAGAAGTGGTAGTTACTGGTTCGCGTATTAAGTCAGTGGACGGTTTTGGTAAGACCAGTCCTGTGACTGTGGTCGGAATGGACGCAATCACTGCAACCGGTCTCACCCGTGTTGAAGATGTATTGAACAGCCTGCCTTCAATCGAAACAGCACAGCACTCATTTGATGCCAACGGTATTACCGGTACAGCATCAATCGATTTGCGTGGACTTGGTTCTAACCGCACTCTGGTACTGTTTAACGGTCGCCGTATGCAGCCAGGTGGTGTTTACGCTAACGCCCCTGATATCAACCAGGTTCCTTCTGCCATGATCGAACGTATTGAAGTTCTGACTGGTGGTGCTTCTGCTACTTACGGCGCAGATGCTGTTGCCGGTGTTGTTAACTTCATTATGCGTCGTGTAAATGGCGTTGAAGTCAGCGTTGGTGCAAGTGGTTACCAGCACGACAATGACAACAAATACATCCAGGGCCTGATGGACAAGAGAAGCTTTGATTATCCTACAGGCAGTTCCGGCATTGACGGCAAAGCCTATAATGTTGACGTTGTAGTTGGTAGTGACTTTGCTGATGGCAAAGGTAACGCGACTTTCTACGCAACATGGCGTGACAATGAAGAGCTGAAACAGGAAGCTCGTGACTATTCCAGCTGTGCACTGAACAGCGCCGGAACAGCATGTGGTGGTTCTGGTAACGCTATCATCCCTAACTTCTACGTCGCACCTATTCGCGATGGTTTCATGGATTGGGGCGATTACAGCTACCTGACACTGGGCGCTGATAGTTCTTTGATTCCTAGCTCAGGCAACGTTTACAACTACGCGCCTGTTAACCACTTCATGCGTCCTGATGAACGTTGGTCACTTGGTGGTTTCGTAGATTACGAAATCAATGAGAACGCCATTGTTTACATGGAAACAGGTTTCACCAGCGATTTCACCAGCGGCCAGATTGCTGAGTCAGGTACCTTCTTCGCAGAAGAGTATCGTCTGGGCTTGGACAACTCTCTGTTCCCGGCTAACTTCCGCGCATCTCTTGCGGAAAGATGGCCTGGCGAAGATGATTTCGGTCTGTACATTGGTAAACGTAATGTTGAAGGTGGCCCACGTGCCAGTATCCTCAGCCATGACAGCTTCCGTATCGTAACGGGCATCAAGGGTGCCATTAATGATGATTGGGATTACGATCTGTCTTACCTGTATGGCAGCACGTCATCCAGCATCACTTATGTGAATGACTTCTTCGCACCTAGAATTGCCACGGCAATTGACGGCGACCTGTGTGCAGCTACCAGTGGTTGTCAGCCTTACAACGTGTTCACATACCAGGGCGTTACACCTGAAGCAGCGGCTACCTTAACCGGTAAAGCAGTGGCGGTTGGTGAAACATCTACAAGAGTCATCAACGGTTTCGTAACTGGTGATCTTGGCTTCACACTTCCAAGTGCCGAAGATTCAATCATGGTTGCTGGTGGTTTTGAGCACCGTATTGAGAAGTTCCAGCGTATTTCTGACACTATCTTTGAAGATGGTTCATTGCTGGGTCAGGGTGGACCGACTCCAGGTGTTGTAGGTCATTACAACGTGATGGAATTCTTTGCTGAAGCAAACATTCCTCTTTTGTCAGGTATGACTGGTGCAGAAGCACTTACTCTTGATCTGGCTTACCGTTATTCAGATTACAGCACCAGCGGTGGCGCAAGCACATACCGTATCGGTATGGACTGGTTGCCAATCGAAATGCTGCGTGTTCGTGCCGGTTATAACCGCGCTGTTCGTGCGCCAAACGTGTCAGAACTCTTCTCAGCCCAGAGCCTTGGTCTGTGGAGTGGTGATGATCCATGTTCCGGTGGCAGCCCTGCATACTCTGCGTCACAGTGTGCTCTGACAGGTGTTACACCTGCTCAGTACGGCAGCATTGCTGAAAGCCCTGCAGGTCAGTACAACGCCATCTTCGGTGGTAATCCGAACCTTAACCCAGAAGTAGCTGATACCTACACCATTGGTGTTGTTGTCAACCCAACCGATACCATGCAGGTATCTTTGGACTACTGGAGCATCGAAATTGATGACACGATCGCCAATGTTGGTGCTACCTCGATTCTTGAGCAGTGCGGCTTGAATGGCCAATTGTGCGAACTCATCAATCGTAACGCCATTGGTAGTCTCTGGCTGGGTACTGAAGGTTATATCATTGATACAACCAACAACCTCGGTACACAGACCTACAATGGTGTTGATGCTGCGTTTGCATGGCAAATGGATGCTCTCGGTGGAACATTTACAACCAGCATGGTTGGTACGTACATGTTAACCAAAGAGACCACACCTCTGCCTTCTGACGCCGCTTCAACGTATGACTGTACTGGTCTTGCCAGCACCCGGTGTTTCCCAACACCAGAATGGCGGCATACCGCGTCAGTTAGCTTTGACTCCAGCAGTTGGTGGACAGCTAATGCTAAATGGCGTTACTTCGGTGATGTTGAATACGATGGTACTACCGACACGCTTGCTGCTAAAGAATTGCAAGCACAGAGCTACTTTGACTTGAGCGCTTCATTCAGGTTCCTGGAAAACTCTGACGTCATCATCGGTGTTAACAACGTGTTTGACAAAGAACCACCTATGGTTGGTGGCACTTTGACCACGAATGCCAATACGTATGCAGGTTTCTACGATACGTTAGGTCGTTTCCTGTTCACAAAGGTTACAACTCGTTTCTAAATCTTTGTAGAGCAAGTTAGTACTGAAAGCGGGCCCTCGGGCCCGCTTTCTTTTGGGTAGAAGAAAAAGTATCCTAAGCTCACTTTTCGAAGGGGTTTTATCGCGGTAATGTTGAAAGA
>UPTN01000005.1_pt1 | contig 146489 bp, 132 predicted proteins | sample 2160111 | NCBI WGS metagenome assembly UPTN01 (sample SAMN06265058, study PRJEB28932) | marine metagenome | isolation source: Columbia River Estuary | place: USA:Columbia River Estuary, USA | collected 2014-05-05
ACGACCATGCCTACAAAATTTTGAGCATCTCTAAATCGAAACCTGGGAAGCACGGCTCTGCTAAAGCACGCCTCGAACTTGTCTCTTTGTTTTCCTCAAAGAAAATTTCTCACGTCGGCACCGTTACCGATAGCATCAACGTCCCAATGATCGAAAAAGGCAAAGCTCTTGTCACTCACATCGATGGAGAAGAAGTTCACGCTATGAACATGAAGGACCATTCAATGATGATTCTTCCAATTGATCCAGAAATCGAAGTCGCATCGGGTCAAGAGATTCTTTGGATGGAAGCTCTTGGACGGTATAAAATCGAACGCTGAATAAATGACAGTGTTCAGTTGATTCTGAACTGTTACATTTTGAGTGCTCGCCGGTAATGTATTCATAAGCCTAAAGTGTTCATCGGAGTTTATGTCCGATGTTGCTGCACCGACCTCAACCGATACATTCTCTGTGAAAGATGCCATTCATGCAATGCCTGAAGCAGATAAGAAAGCGCTCCAAGGGTGGTATTGGTATGACTGGGGTAACCAAGCATACGCATTAACCGTCATGACTGTGATCGCGCCAGCATTGATGGCGAACTTGTACAACTTAGCCACAGGTACACAATCTGGTGACACATTCTATGCTTACATTCTCACAGCGTCAATGCTGCTTGTTGTGGTCACTGCTCCTGCACTTGGTGTGATTGCAGACCGGATGCCAATCAAAAAGAAGTTGTTGAAATGGTACACATTTACCGGTGTCATTTTCACCGCTTTGATGGGTGCTGCTCCTTACTTTGGTTCCCAAGGTTACATCATTCTTGCCGTTATGTACGCCATCGGTACCATTGGGTTCACCGGTGGGAACGTCATTTACTATTCATTCATGCCTTACATGGCAGAAAAGCGCTGCATGGACCATGTTTCAAGCGTTGGCTATGCGTATGGGTTTATGGGCGGTTCACTGTTGTTGGTGTTCCACCTCATCATCCTCCTGGGTCCTTTTGATTGGGACACCAACTTCAAACTCGCTGCTATCTTTGTCAGCTCCTCACTCTGGTGGTGGGGCTTTGGTGCGCTCATGTTCAAGTGGACGCCTGAACCTGAAATCCCATCCAACATGGAATGGCAGGGTCTTGCCCATGCCACGAAAATGGCCTATGCCCAGGTCGGAACTACGTTCATGGAGATCAAGAAATTCAAGGTCTTGGCACTCTTCCTTGCAGCTTACCTCCTGTTCTATGACGGCGTCAACACCATCGCCAGCATGGCCAGTGCCTTTGGCGAATCTGTGCTTCGTCTCGACCCCGCAATGAACATATTTTTGTTGCTTACAGTGAATGTTGTAGCCATCCCAATGACCATCTTGTTTGGGAAGTTAGCGAACATTAAGGGCACAAAGTTCGCTCTGATGCTCTCGCTTTTGATTTACTGCGCTGTGGCTGTTGTTGCAGCAGGCTTCGCACCGCTTGAACTTGAAACAGATGTGGCCGCTGAAGATTCTGGTCACGATTTCACCTTTGAGTGGGATGAAGGCCTTCAGCAGTACAACATGACGACGCTCTATGATCGTGGATATGAAGGCTGGATTGGAGAATCATCTGCTGGTGACGATGAGTTCCGAGATGCGTTCGAGTCAAATTTCCCAACACCTGATTACAGCACTGAAAGTGCGGGGGCCAGCACCATTGGAACCGGAGTCATGGTTTGCCTGTTCATCCTTGTCTTGCTTGGATTGCTTGGCGGCGCCATGGTCTATATTCAGGGCATGGAACTTGGTTTCAAGGGAGCATTGCTCATTATTCTCATCGTTCTTGTCGGACTTGTTGGGGCTTCAATCTTAGCGGACAAAGCCGCAGAAGCAGAAGAGGATACCAAATTCATTACAGCAGACGATGCCTCAATAATTGTCGCTGCCTTTGAGGATGCAGAGGACCACCGCTTCTCCATTCTCTTCGTTGGTGGTCCACAAGACCAGGCATCTGAAGTGGGCAACCAGCACCCAACCATCGTCGATCAAGGTGGACCCGTGGATGGCTATGCAGACTTCATGCGAAGCAACCTATGGGCCCCAATGGGCATCACCGTCTCTTTGCAATGGATCATCCTCGGTTTGTTCGTGGGTGTGGCTATGGGGGCTGCAGGAGCACAGGCTCGTTCGATGTTCTCAATGCTCATCCCTGAAACTCGTACATCTGAATTCTTCGGATTCTTTGGTTTCCTTGGGAAGTCAGCTGCGATGATTGGAACCTTCCTTTATGGTATCACGAGTGGCCTCTTCGACAGCCGTGTGGCGATCCTCACAATCACGATCGTGATCCTCCTCGGAACATACCTCACAAGCAAGGTTGACCTCGAGGAAGGTATTCGTGTGGCTGCAGAAGAAGACCGCATCGCACGAGGTGGAGCACCTGCAATCACAGAAGTTCCGGTTGAATGAGTGGAGCATCTTTTGGTGCATATGGTGCGGTGAAGGGCTATGAAGGCTTTCCAGTTGGTGCAAACAATTGGATCTGTCGTAGTGATTGGCATCATGGCACTGGTCTGGGGCCTTCCTGCTGCTCCAGCAGTTCTGTTCCATCGCTGGGCATCAGAGGAATTTGGGTCACCAACGGCCTGGCTTGACGCTGTTTGGACCGGCTTGACGCTCTCCAGCACGGCGATTATCTACATGCTCTCGCTGATTTTCTTTTCAGGCCTGCTCCAGTTTCTCCTCCATGTTCGAATCAAGGAACACACCGTAGTGCGTCTGCAGTCAATGACGACGATTCGATGGGCGATATGTGGCCAAATAGGCCGAACAACGCGACCCGTTCTCCAACATCTTGTGCCCTCATTTGTGGCGAACGCATACTTTCGAATCTGTGGGGCCAATATCCAAGTTGGCGCCCAAATCAACAGCCATTACCTAAACGATCCGAATTTGCTGACCATTGAACAGGACGTGGTCATCGGTGGCGGTGCGGTCATCAACGGGCACCTCGTCGAGCGTGGTGAGTTGATTTTTTGCCCCATTCTGATTGAGAAAGGAGCCCTGGTTGGGACGGGTGCAATGATTCAACCTGGGGTTCACATCGGCGCAGGTGCCGTCATTGCATCACATGCGGTTGTGCCGAAGTACAAAGTGATCCCAGCAGGCGAGGTTTGGGGCGGAATTCCGGCACGAAAAATCAAGGATTCCTCAGAGCGTTGACACTTGAGGCCCCCCCTCGCACTCCGTCGTTTGCACACCCGTGGAACAGCAATGGTCTTGAAGTGGCTGTGGCTAGGTTGGGCTGTGCGCCCTGCGCACGCTGGTTGTGACTTCTCATGGGTGTCGAAAAATCTGCATATCGCCAACCTGTAACCCCTCAAGGTTTGAAGGCCATTGAGAAGGGTACATTGACTTGGTTGGACGACGACATGTACAACAACCTCAACACCGGTGTGTTGGAACAGTACCTTGAGGAAAAGAACCTCGAGGAATCCTTCGAAGTATCGCACTGGAACACCTCTAAAGTCCTCTATGGAATTGCGATTGGTGCTGTCTTCTCTGGCGTTACTGCCTACATTGGTCTCAAACTCGGATTGGCAATTTCCGCAGCTTGGTACATTGCCTACCTGCTCGGTATGGCTCTCAAGTGGTCACCTTCGGAAGTCAACATTGCGACCTCCGCAACAACTGGTGCGACCCACGCCTCCACGGGATTCATCTTCACCTTCCCCGCAATTTTCTTGCTCGCTTCTGATGCAAGGTACGAGTTAGCAAGCGGTCCGCTGATCAGCAATGCAGATACATTCAATTTGGCGTTCGTCGGTATTGTTGCGAGTATGTTTGCTGGGTTCCTCGGCATCATGTACTTCATCATCTTTCGACGTGTATGGCTAGTCGAAGATCCGCTTCCATTGCCTGGTTTCGAAGCCACGCTCAAGATGTTGGACATCGCATCCGATGTCAACACGGGCGCCGTTGAACACGCCCGTGAGTCGTTGAAAACAATCGGTGTTTGGACATCGTTGACGATGTTTGGACTGTTCCTTGTGGAATACCCATTGATTTGGGCCAACGATCGTAAACTGGCGCTTTTGGATTACCTTGCTGAGACATTGGCGATTGGCGACTACGGTCTTGCAAGTTTCTATTCAAGCGGAAAGATCCACCAACCATCCGGAATTGACAGCGAAGGGGTTTCGCTTGGTTACACGCAATGGTCTGCAGACACGGCTTGGAATCCATTTGCTTACACCTATGTCGGTATTGCTTTGACGCCCTCGATGTTTGCTATCGGCTGGTTCATGAAAACTCGTGTTGCCTTTTTGGTGAACCTCGGAACACTCGTTGGCTGGTTCTTCCTCGTGCCACTTGTCGTCTGGTTCAACTTCCCAATTTACGATGCAATGTCGCAATCAAGCGTTCCAATCCAATCATACGCAGATGGTGATGGAGCAGCGCTCCAAATGATTGCCTTTAGCAAATCCGTTCGAACCATCGCAATTGGTTCCATTGTGGGTGGCGGTATGTTTGGTCTGGCAAAGATGTACCGAACATTCCTCAACATCTTCTCGGACATTGGCTCCGCTTTCAAGGGCGAAGGAAGCCAAGAGTACATGGAAGGCAAGGGCTGGTACGAATGGCCGCTCAAACACATTCCAATCTTCATGGGCGTTACATTCTTCGCCATGCTCGTAATTTTCACCGTGGGCGGTTTCTCCATCCTCGCTTCGTTGGTGTTCGCAACCGTGCTCATTATGACCACATTCTTGCTTGGAGCAATCGCCGTCCGTGTCATGGGTGAAACGGGAATCGAACCTGTTTCTGGAACATCGTTCATCGTTCTTCTGATGCTCCTCGGTGTCTTCTTGAACGCTCAAGATTTGCTTGACCTCACCACACAAGACGCAGTCCTCCTCGGCCTTGTCGGTACGACTGTGTTTGGATCAGCAATCTCGATGTCTGGCACGGTCATTGGTGACTACAAGAACAGCCTCTACATCGGAAACCGACCTTACCACATCTCCAAGGGCAACATCATGGGCGTTGTGCCTGGTGCCATCATCGGTGCCGGTGTGGCGATCTTCCTTTCCAAGCAACTTGCAGATGGAAACATTTCATTGATGGCGCCACAAGCCAATGCGTTCGCCACCTTCTCCGTCATCTTCGCTGAAGGCCAAGGTGACCTTTACTTGCTTGCCCTTGGTTTCCTCCTTGGTATGTTTGTCGAGTGGGCAACCGGCATGGGTACATCGTTCGGTCTTGGTATGTACCTCGACGTCCCGCACACGCTTCCTATGCTCATCGGCGGTGTGGCCCGAGATTCTTGGGAAGACAAGCGATTGAAGCCTCGCATTGACGCCATTAAAGAAAAGGAAGGCACAACAGCTGCCGAAAAGCAACGTGCATTGATCCTTCTCAGCACGTTCATGGTGGCGGCTGGTTTGCTCACAGGTGAAGCGTTCTTTGGCACCGAATCCAGTATTCTTTCGTTCGTCGATACCCTCGTCGAGAACCCAGATTCCATGAGCTGGTACATTGGCCGCATGCTTGGCTTCGTCGGACTCAACGTTGCCATTGGCGGAGGAATTTACCTTCTGTTCAAGCGTGCTGGCGTGATTGGTGGCTCTCCCGCCACAGCCGATGCTGTGCTCGAAAACTGAGCGTGATTGAATGACCACAGCCAAGCCCCCGCTTTGGGTTTGGGTGTTGCTTGTAGCAGCGATTTTCGGCGTGTCGAGTGCAGGTACATTGCTCCAACAAATTGAGTTGGATCCTCTGTTAAAGGCATCATGGCGATTGCAACTGACAGCGGTGGTTTTGTTCCCATTCGCATTTTTTCAATGGCGACAGCAACCTTCTGAAGTCAAAGAACAGATGTTTGAGAAGCGGACTCTTGGAATCCTCGCTCTCAGTGGTTTGGCACTTGCCTTGCACTTTGGAGCTTGGGTGGCCAGTCTCAAGTACACGACGCTGACTCACTCGCTCCTGTTTGTCACGGCCCATCCACTCATTGTGGTTGCTGGTATGTTCATTCTTGGAATTGTTCTCACAGGTGTCCGACAACCAACGCATCGGGAACTCTTTGGTGCGATGATTGGGTTTGCTGGCGCTGCATTGACCTTGCTTGATGAAGGAACGCAACAAGGCGATAACACAGTGACGCTTCTCGGGGATTCGTTGGCTTTGTTGGGTGCGTTCACGGTGGTTGGCTATATTGTCTGTGGGCGCATTCTTCGTGCTTGGATGCCGATTTTCCTCTATGCCTTCCCCGTGACCTTGTTGGCAGCAGTTTTGCTTCTCCCTGCTTCGATGCTCGTCGAGAGCGACTATGCCACCTACGGTGTCTTTGGGTGGCTCGATGCTGCGTTCTTTGGCTGGTTCCTCGCCCTTGCTCTCATTGCGGGCCTTTTGGGTCACACGGGTTTGAACACCTGCCTGAAGTACCTCTCACCGCTTGTGATCTCTGCGTGTGTGACGCTTGAGCCAGTGATTGGTTCTTTGATTGGCTACGTAGTCTTCGACACGAGTTTACCGGGGCGATGGACATGGTTTGGAGGGGCGGTTCTCATGATTGGATTGTTGCTCATTGTGACGGCAGCACCCACTGAGACAGATACGAACAATCAAACATTAGAAGCCAGCGAGGAGGCATGAGTACCATGACCGATGAATCACCACAAGGCGGCTGGCTGCTCCTCACCAACGATGATGGAATCGAAGCACCAGGATTCAGAATGATGGCTCAAGCCCTGAACAAGGCAGGTTATTCCATCATTGCCTTCGCTCCTGCAGAGAACAACTCTGCAGCAGGCATGAGGATTAACCTGATGCAACCGATGGTATTGCGCCCTCGCAATGACCTCAAAACTGAGTGGGGCCTTGACGAGTCGAAAGGACAGGTGAAATTGTTCGAACTCGATGGAACTCCATGTGACACGATGATTGTCGCCCTTGACGGTGGTATCGAACATGTCGCTCCCGGTGTGATTCCACGATTGGTCATTTCCGGTGTCAACCTCGGACCGAACATGTCGCAGGATTCCTATCATAGCGGAACAATGGGTGCAGCTCGTGAAGCAGGACTGTACGGCATGCCCGCAATCGCCTCTTCGCTTGGTTCCTTCGAACTTGATGGAATGGAAGGCGCAGTTCAAGCCACTGTGGACTTGGTCGAAGTAGCTCTTACGGCCTTGCCTCTGGTTCCTGAAAACCTCCGCAGACCTCACATCGATGTTTCAGCAAGCCATCTGACACGTTGGCCCGATTTCCCATCAACTCCGGCATGGGCCGATGATCCCGAAGGTGCCCTGCGCACTGCTTTCCAGCACGGTGAATTGATGCTCAACCTCAATGTTCCACCAGTATGGGATGGCTCTGTCAACACCACGCGTCTTGGAATGCGATGGTATCGAAATGCGGTGAGTTTTGGTTCCGTAGAGGAAGATGAAACTGCTTTGTTCACCATCGGTGGCGCCACCATCGACCACACACCAGTTCACCAAAGTGACTGTGACGCAGTTGATGCAGGCCACGCAAGCGTGAGTTGCCTTCCAGTGTGGCCTCAAACCCACCCGCTTGCTTTGGATGATGGTCTCCTCAAATGGGTGCTCGAAGCATCCGAAGGTGGATACCCGGCATGGCTTCGAGGTTAATCGAGCCTCATGTCGATGCCTTCATCCAAAAGGAAATGGCATACGCCAACAGCCATATGACCTTGCAGCCAGACATCGCCAAGCGATCGATTTAGTAAAGCACCCTTGATCTCATCAGCGAGAGGTTTGTCATCGCTCAACACAAAAGCCACATCAAGTCCATGAATTTGGAACGCCCCTCGCTCCCCGTCGGCGTGTGAGTGAGGTGTGCTTGATTGTGGCAACGTGCTTTTTTCCGCCCAAAGTCTGGGTGAGTCTGCATCGAGTGCGATGAGTGTCGAATCATGCCAATCAGCGAGCGTATGCGTAATGTCTCCACCAGAATCATAGATTCCAGAGGAGCGTTCGATCCAATGGCCACGTGCAGGAGTTGGCTCTTTGAGCACCTTTGCAATGTGGCCGGCCACTGCGCGTTCTTCCGCATGCACTCCTTTGAGTTCTGAACCAACGAATTTGATCCTCCGGCTGGGCCCTGGGCCACCCATCATATGGAGGACAACTTCTGTATCGTGACGGAGCCCATGACTCGTGAGCAGGCCTGCCATCAAGGCACGAACCAAGACATCCATTCGACCAGCACCTCCTGCCATGTCGTTGAGTGGGAGTTTTCCCTGGGACATCGCACGATGCCCGATGATTGCAAATCGACGCATTCAGGTTACCTCAGCGTTCTATGAAGGTACGAATCGCTTCACACATTTTTGATTCATCTTCGAGAATGAAGTGGCTCCCATAAGCATCAACAAGGTAACCTCTTGGCTTTGTTGAATCCTCAAGGTCCTCGAGCCGGTTTGCAATCACCGCTGTCATACCAGCTTTTTCGATTTGAGCGGTGGCACGGTAGATGAGATCTTTTTGCTTGATTCCGGATTCCAGTTTGAACCCGATGCGGACCGCATTTGCACAGGTTTCTTTGAGGGCCATGATGTGCTTTTCACTCTCTGCCAAGTTGACATCAAGACCGCCCTGTTGACTCGCAATTTTTCCCTTTGCTGGCGCTGCAACCACATAATCGAGTACGGCTGCAGCATGAATCCAAGCATCGATGGTGTCGTTCGAGAGCGCTTTGAGTTCAGCAAGCATTGCTTGTGGTTCAGGTGCACGAATCACAAGCGGGAGCCACTCGGGTTGTTCTGCAGTTGTGATTCCAGCGACGCAGGTTACGTCATGGCCATGTCGATAAAGGTCGTTAGCAACTGCAAACCCTGTTGTTCCACTGCTGTAATTTTGAACAAACCGAACATCGTCGATGGCAGAGCGGGTTGCTCCGAGTGTGATCACAATTGACTTGCGGTTTGGTTTCGCTGCGTTGAGGAGGTGGCAAAAAGTGGCCACAATTGTCTCATGGGCGGGGGTTTTTCGCTTTCCTTCTGCTTCTTCACCCCACAAGACATGAATTCCATGAGCACGTGCCCGATCGACGAGTTCACTTGTTACGGGATCATTGGCTAAGTCAATGTGCATGCTCGGTACCATCATCACGGGTGTGCCTCGACTTCTTGCGACGCTCAAGGCCATCAAGAGCGGGCCGTTTTGTAAGCCGTGAAGGTAGGATGCAAGGGTGTCCCTGGTGGTTGGTACAACGAGGACAGCATCTGCGGTGTTGAGTGCCTCCATGTCGCCATCCCAATCTGTGATGACCTCTCCTTGTGTCGCCCAACGGACGGCCAGAGGGGTGATGATGCGTTGGGCAGCAGCCGTCATGATGACGGTGATGTCTGCACCTTGCCGGCGGAGTTCTCTTGCAAGACGCACTGTGTCGACGGCTGCGATCCCACCGGTTACGCCTAACACAATTCGCCGACCAGCAAGGGCGCTGCCTTGCATTTCGACGTCAGTATCACGAACCGCCATGGTTCTGCCATCGGGCACACGGACATGATTGCTTCGGCGGATGCCTATCTCATTGTATGTGGAAAAGCATAGCCTCAAGGCGGGCAGGTCTGTGGTCATTCTATGGCGGGCAACCGTGGGGACGAACTGGTGGTTGCTGGTATGCGGCCACAAAGTTTCCTAGGTGCATCCAATCCATATGCTCCAGTGCATCGCGGAACCACACTGATACTTTTCATTGACAGTTTGATTCTCCTCTTTGTCACCTATGCCCTCACCAACATGCTCGCTCCTTCGATGGTGCAAATTGCGACCGGTGTGGGTGCAGGACTTCTTACGATGAACTGGCTTGCTTACCGTAGGAAATCCAAACTGGCATATTGGATTGCTCCTCTCATTATCGGATTTGCATCCTTGTTTTTCTTTTTTGAGGCTGTAAGCATGCTTTACATTGGTAACTACTTGTTTGCGTTTTTGATGATTTGGGCTTGCTTTGGCTCGGTTCGGAGGGTGCTCACTCACTTCCATTCAGGCTACAGGCATGCATACCATGAAACGACGGAAATAATTCCAGATCTCCCGCTTGAGTCTGGCGAAATGTATGCAGCGTGTCCAACCTGCCTTGCTGTGCTTGCCATTCGTCCGGCAATGCTTCATTCGAGTGACCGCTGCCCACATTGTCAAAATCAACTCGTGAGCGATGAGCTCAGCTCGAAGTATGAGCAAGAATGATTGAGACAACTCACTCGGTCAGAATTTGGGCTTGACAAACACGGTGGTCGTGTTCTCCATGTCGATGTCATCTTCATCATCATCATCGATGATGTCCTCTGAGACCTCAACTTTCGCCTTCTTATCCTTGGTTGGTGCAGGAACGCCGCCTGATCTCTTTTCAAGACGATCAATTTGCTTCTGCATCATTTCGAATTCGATTTCCATATCGTCCATCAAGTCACGCATTTCTTCCATGCGTGTGCTGAGCCTTCCTGTCAACTTCTTGAGTTTACGTAACGTACGTTCTTCGCCCATCATCATCCCTCTCTTATTTCCCATCGGATCGGGTTCTGCGTCTCAGCGAGTCGCAAGGGTTAGGGAAGACCACATTTCTTCAGGGACTTCCATAGCCAATCGAAGGCCACCCATTGCACCGAGTCGAACTGGATCGTCGACAACGTGAACGTTGACATCGCCCATGTCGGACAAGCGTCGTTCAATCATTGCGCCGAGGCCCTTGATTCCTGAGCCACCGCCAGCGAGGACCATGTTTCGTCGGAACTCGTCGTGGTATTCAGGATTTGATCCGGAGATGAGCTGCTTCACATTCTCGACGATTGGGTCGACGATTGCTTCGCATGCTGCTTGGATGCAGTCAGTGATGTCGAGGTTCATGGCCTTTCCATCGATGGAGAAATCAACCATGATTGGGTTCTCAGGGGTGTGCGTACCAACGAAGGAGTACTGTTCCTTCCATCGGCGAGCCATGTCCTTGGTGATTTGAGCACCGTTGAACTTGGATTGAATGTTCTTGATCATTTCTCGGTCAATGAAGTCACCAGCGTGGCCAGTGTGCATTTGGTCGTCAGGTCCAGGGATTGTTCCATAGACACGGCAAAGATCAGCCGTTCCTGCACCGATGTCGATGACAAGGGTGTGTTCAATCATGTCAAGAGCGTAAGCGACTGCGAACGGTTCAGAGATAATCATTGCAGCGTTGACGGAGCCAGCAGCTGCGTCGAAGATTGCGGTCTTGTCCACGTAGGATGCTTCTGCAGGTGCACCGATGACGGCGACCACTCGGTCGTATTCTTCAGGGTCGGATAGACCGATGAGGTGGGTAATGAAGTGGGCAATGAATTCCCGGTCTTCTTGGGTGTCCTTGATCACACCGAGTTCCAATGGTCGGAAAAGGTTGAGTGCGAGTCTGTTTTTGAGCGCTTCTTCACCGAAAAGAACGTCCCGCTTTAGGAAATTTCGTGCAATTGGATCTTTAGGGGTTCCGATTACAGTCAATTCTTCTTCTTCGTGACTGTCTGAGGAAACCATCACAGAGCGGAAAGTTCCCAAGTCGATTCCAATGTACAGTACTTGTTCTGCCATGCCCTTCCCATCGCGACCTACCTTATGAAGAATACCTCGCTGTTGAGCGGTCTTCGTAGGCGTTTTAGGAGGTTTGAAGGTATTTTTTCCAGCGGTCCGGTGATCACGTCTCGCAACAAGGGCCACTCATTGGTGAGGGGTAAATTCAGCACCAAGCTTCGCAAGATTGACAATACCAAGCTGCATACTCGGGGTACAACGGTGCCATGTTTCCACACCCAGTGCATTCCTTGAGTGCTTTATCGCCACAAATTTCCATGACCATCTGGATGTGATACACATCGTCGATACCAAGTTGCTGGCGCATGGACCACAACAATTGATCTTCGCTTGGTGAAATGATTCCGTCTTCGAGGACAAGTTCAACAACGCTTCGATAGTCTTCGAAGTCTCGAACATCCCTTGCATCGAGCACTACGCCGTTCTTCTCAGCGACGATGTCAGTGCCGCCTGGGTCGTCTACGAACAGAACCAAGGATGCTGCCTTGAGTTTCTCATCGCGTAATTCGAGTGAAATACGGACTCCTTCAAGGGTAGCATAGACAAGGTTGGAATTGGTGTTGATGACATTGGCGATTGAACGTGCGGTGTCTGCTGCGTTTCGTCCTTTACGCCATCCGTTTGGGTCGGCAACGTTGAATTCGTAAAATTCAGTTCCTTTGCCCGGATACTCGAGACGGATTTCCTCGCCTCCATCAAACTCATTCGCAACAATGGTGAGGGCGGCCACTTCAGTGGAAACAATGTTGTCATCATCATCAAAACTAATCATCAGAGGTTTTCGATCTTCTGTTGCTGTGTTGAAGTGCCCTTGCATCCCAGACATCCATTTGTCTTCCAAGCGGCCAAGTGATGCTTCTTGCTCTTCAGATAGGTTGGAATCGACACCAAGCACACCAGCAAGACTTCCTGATGCGATGTCCTTCTTGAATTCCTCAATCATTTCGGCGTCTTGGCGATAGGTTGGCGGTGGCATCCTTTCGGATTCTTCAACATAGTCCGGGTCGGCCCATTCGTGGTTGCATCCAACGCAGATGAGGTACCCCTTCATCGTTGAGGATTGTGCTTCGCCGCCACATCGTGGGCAATCACCGCCTTCGGTGTACTCGAGGTTCTCGACAGCATCGCGACGACCTTTCCGTATGTTCCCAAAGCCTGCCATAGACGGGCGAGGCGATTGGCTTTCTATCAATTCTTTGGGCGAATTAAATGGTGAGAACAAAATTAATTCAACTTTGGAACGGCTTTCATTCCATAGCGAATCAGACCTTCTTGAGCGTAAATTCGGCGAACGACGAACGTAACCTCGTCACCGATTGCAGGTTCGTATTGTTCGTCATCAGCAACCAGAAACACGCCGCATGGTCCTTGTTCAAAGCGAACAAAGACGGTTTGGATGCCCCCGAGAACAGGCGCTCTAAGCGCAAATTCTGATGGTGCACCTGCTGCACTGAGTTTGGTCCAAGATTCGACGATGGCAGAGGTCATGAGTGGTTGGCTTGGTGATTCGAGTCGCTGACCATCTGCATCGAGTTGTCGAGGTGGCCAGATGAGGTTGGCATTCGTTGATTGAGCCATGAAGGCAAGACGTGCCGCTGCTCCCTCCATGTAGGCTGCTTCAGAAACATAAGCGCCTTGTGATACATGGGCTGGTTTCAATTCCTGCTCCCAAGCAGTTTTGATGTCGGCGTAAAAGGATGGATCGAGTGATTCAAGTTCAGCAGGGCCGTGAAAACCTAAGTTTCGTTCCAAATTATTGGTGAACACGAGTGTTGCTTCTTCGCCCACCAAGAGGTTCCATTCACATGCCTCAGTGTTTTCATCATCACACACGACTGTGGTTCCAGTTGCGCTCTTTACTGCGGACGGATTCACCAATGGAAGGCTTCGCATGGTGGCAATTTCTGTACCCCTGCTCGACAACAGGTGAAGGCCAGCAATGGCCATCGTTGTGTAGTCTGAGTCTGCGCCAAAGACAATTACTCCGTCATGAGTGAAGGGTGACTGAATCATGAGGGCCTCTTGGTCAAACATGGCTAAGTAGCCTTGCCAATCGACAACCTCGTTCATGCTCTGTCCCTCCCAAAGACGTGCACAGCACAGGTCGCACCGGAACCGCCGACATTGTGAGTGATGCCAATTTCAGCGTCCCTTATTTGTCGTGCGTCTTCCACGCTGCCTCGAAGTTGCTTGAACACCTCCACTGCTTGCCCTGTGCCAGTTGCACCGAGTGGGTGGCCTTTGGATTTGAGGCCGCCGCTTGGGTTAATACAGACGTCGCCTTGATTCCTCACGCCACGTTGTTCACGTGCGAACACCCCGCCTTCGCCTCGGTCAGCAAAACCAAGATCCTCAGTAGCCATAAGTTCTGCAATTGTAAAGCAATCATGCACTTCTGCTAAATCGACGTCCGCAGCAGTGATGCCAGCGGCTTTGTAAGCTGCGTTCGAGGCTTGCTGTGTGGCACGAACCTGAGTGATGCTTGGCCGATCGTGGAGGGCGAGGAAGTCCGAGCCCGCACCTGAGGAGCGCAACCAGACGGGGTCGTCTGTAAATTGACGAACAACATGATCGGCGGCCAAGATCACCGCAGAGGCTCCGTCAGAAGTTGGACAGCAATCGTACAAAGTTAACGGGTCGGCAACCATGAATCCACTCTGGGCCTTTTCGAAGGAGACCTCCTTACGGATGTGCGCCATTTCGTTTTCAAACCCGTGAAGGTGATTTTTGACGCTGATGTTGACAAGGTCATCGTGTGTTGAATCGTATTCGTGGAAGTGGCGACGTGCCATGAGGGCGTAGGTTCCAGGGAATGTCAGACCGGCCAATCGTTCCCATTCAGTATCGCCAGAAACGCCAAGCCAGAACCGTCGACGTTCTGGTGAAAGGTCATTCATTTTCTCGATGCCACCAGCAACCACGACGTCGGCCTGGCCGCTTTTGATGGCCATCCAAGCATCACGTAGGGCAAATCCAGATGAAGCGCAAGCGTTCTCAACCCGGCGCACTGGAATGCCTTCAAGCCCTGAGTGTTCAGTCAACAGCGCTGCTGTATTTCCAAGTTGGCCACCGCCGAATGCGACGCTACCAATGAAGGCTTCATCGACACACCGTGGCTCGAAATTCTGGTCAACGCTTGCAAAAGCACGCTCGGCAGCTTCTGCCCACATCCCTTTCAATCCTGAAGGGTGGTTTCCGTACTTCGTTTGACCCGCACCAATGACGGCGACATCGACCATGAACCTCCCAACAGCCGTCAGCATTTGATTGAGTCGGTCCTTGAAATTGCATCATGAAACAATCTGATTCCAGCGCAGGTACTAAGAACAGGCCACAACCGCCCATCAAACATGCTACGACAGTGCAGAAGCCACGGCCACTTCAAAGGCGCCAACTGCCCAACTTGCAACGAAGAAGGAAAATTCATCATGAGTGACCGTGAATCCAACTCGCTTGGACGAATGCTTGCTTTGGTTCTCCGACACGCTCCTGAAAAATTCAATGTGGAAATGGACATCAACGGATGGGTCAACTCACGTGAACTCTCTGAAAACATCGCCAAGCAACGCCGCCATTACCATTGGCTTCGTGGATGGCACTTCGCTGCAATCGCTAGCGCTGACGACAAAGGTCGCTACCAAGTTGAGGGTGACATGCTTCGCGCAACCTACGGCCACTCGATTGAATTGGAACTCGATCTACCAACTGACAACATCCCAGAAGCTCTCTACTGGCCATGTGAAGTCGAGCAAGTTCCAACCATCAAGGAACTCGGTATTACCGCAGGCGACCGAAAGCACGTTCACTTGTCAAAATCCATCAGCAACGCCATGGAAGCAGGGCACGTCCGCATTAACCGACCCGCCATTCTTGAGGTTGACACAGTTCGTGCCATCGCTGACGGTCATGTGATCTACCGTGCTGGTACAACCGTTTACCTCGTCGATGAGATGCCAGGTGAATACCTCTACCAAATCGAAGAAGACGACCCAATGGTGCTCGAGATGATTGCCCAATGGGAACTTGAAGAACAAGAAGAAGAGTGAACTTCACTTTTCTTGTCCACATGCTGGGCAGAAACTCAAGTCCGCCTCAAGGTGTGACCCACAGCCTGCACACTGCATGCTGCCTGTTTTCAGTGCCTCGATTTTGTTGACGGGTGGCGCAACTGGATCATTCAACTTTGGTTTGACCAATCGCAACGGGTCCAGACCGTGCTCTTGGAGTTCGCGGTAACGGTTGCCAAAGATGATGGCTTCCTGTATGGCTGCTTCAATTTGCCATTGGCGGTGTTGTTGTTCCTTCGCATCTGGAATATCGGTTGATTCCTCGAGCACTGCTTGCAAGTGTCGCATGAAATCACTAAGGGTTGGTCCTTCTGCCATGTCCATTGCTTTTGGCCCTGCCTCATCAATGCTTGGTGCAGTCCTTGCTCTCGATTCCATTGAGGCAACCTCATGTGCCGCATCCTTTTGGAAAGGCCATGCGTGAGCGTGTGGTCATCAAATGGGGCGGTGGCCTAATCACGGATAAGACAACGCTTTGCACACCAAAACTGGATGTGATTGAGGCCTTGGCAACTTCAGTCCGTCGCTGTTTGGACAACGACTTGGATGTAATTCTCGTCCATGGCGCTGGTTCATATGGCCACCTCCGTGCCAAGCATTGGCGGCTCAATGAAGGTCGCGTCGATGCGGATTTCACTCCGGACGATCGGTGCCAATCTCAAGCCGATGCAGTCGCATGTGTGCGAGAAGAAATGTTGGCGCTCAATGACCATGTATGTAGCGCACTTCAACAACAAGGCGTCCCAACGGTGATTCACCCTCCACATCATTGGGCTGAAGGCGTTGGTGCTGAATTTGAAGGGGATCTTGCTCGGTTCAATGTGAGGGCAGGAACGGTGGCTGTCACGTTTGGTGATGTGGTGCCTGTTGCCGGCGATGCGGAATTTGGTATTCTCTCAGGCGATGACTTGGTGTACCGCTTAGCGACAGAAGTGCCGTATGTGGAACGTTTGGTCTTTGCCATTGGCGGCGTTGATGGTTTGCTTCGTTGCCCACCTGAGCGTGCTACAGAAGACGATCTGATCGAAGAATGGTCGCCATCAATCGCCTTTGAAGGCACCCATCAAAGTGAAATCGATGTCACGGGGGGCATTGGCCTCAAAGCTGCACGTGGGGCTCAGGCTGCTGCAAAAGGTGTTGAAGTTCTCATGGTCAATGGCGGTCATGCCGATCGTGTTTTTGATGCCTGCATGGGCCGGGAAGTGCGTGGAACACGCGTGGTCAGTTGAGCAACCCATTCCGTCAGGATGATGGAAATTGAGAGAACTCTTCATGTAGCGACCGCGCATCGATTGGATTAGGGATTGCTATGGCAGGTTACGGAATTTCTGATGTCCCGACCATTGAACTGGCTGATGATGAGCAGAAGTTATTGTCATCATTGGGTGCTGACTCCACTCAGTCAGCCCTTATGGCAGAGGCCATTATTCTCACAGATGAATGGGACCAAGTCATTGGCCCAGGTTCAAAGATTGCTGCTCACCGGGGCACTGGTGCCTACCATCGTGCCTTCAGCGTCCTGCTTTTTGACAATCAAAAGCGCCTTTTGCTTCAACGCCGAGCCTCCGATAAAGTCACCTTCCCCGGTGTATGGGCAAACTCTTGCTGCTCCCACCCTCTCCACTGTGATGAGGAAATGGAAGAGGCAGATGCCATCGGTTCCAAGCGTGCCGCAGTGCGCAAGTTGGAGCAAGAATTGGGGATCGCTCCAGGACAGGTTCCTCTTGACTCATTTCACTTCATCACCAAGATGAGGTACAGTTCTCGAATGAATGAAACATGGACCGAACGAGAAATCGACCACATTCTCGTCATTCAGGCCGATGTCGATCTTGACCCCAACCCCAATGAGATTTCTGAGATCAAGTGGGTCTCCGAAGAAGAACTCGAAGCTCTGCTCATCGATGAAGAACAGACTGAGGGCGTCATCGCACCGTGGTTCCGTTGCATCGCTGCACGGGTCATGGATGAAACATGGTGGGACGCTGTTGGGGATGCAGATGCCCTTGCTGAATTGGTCGACGGAAAAATCCACGATATGGGTGATGTGAGTCACCTGTTGCCCGATGCGCAAGGTGCTGACCTGATGACTTCCCTTGCTGAAGTCAAACCACTCGTCGAGGCAAGAATTGAACGAGCCCTCACCCATACCTCCCACCCTCGCCTCTCTGGTGCAATGATGCACTTGGTTGAGGGCGGTGGCAAGCGACTTCGCGCATGCATACCATGGATGGTTGCAAAGGCTGTTGGCGACACACATGCAGGTTTGCTTGATGTTGGGGCAGCAATTGAAACCATTCACAATTTCACGTTGGTTCACGACGACATCATGGACGATGATGACATTCGACGTGGTCGAAATGCTGTTCACATCGAATATGACTTGCCAACTGCAATCAATGCAGGCGACGCAATGCTCGCCATTGCGTTCGAAGCAATGGCCGTTGCAGAAGGCATTGAACACGCCATGCTTCCATTCTTGGTCAAGCGCATTGGTCGGATGGTTCGCAGGGTCTCTGAAGGGCAGCAACTTGACATTGATTTCGAAACCATGGGCAGCGTTTCAGAAGACCAGTACATCGAAATGATCACCGGTAAGACCGCTGTGATGTTCCTCACTTGTGCAGAGATTGGTGCCTACCTCTCTGGAGCAGATGAAGAAACGGTGCAATGCATGCATGATTGGGGTCTCGCAGTCGGCTTGTGCTTCCAATTGATGGATGACTTGATCGATGCCCTTTCGGATTCAGAAACACTTGGAAAGCCATGTGGCTCTGACATTGCTCAAGGAAAGAGGACCTTGATGGTGATTCATGCCCTTCGCCAACCTGAAAGCGAAACGAAGGATACACTTCTCAGCGTTCTTGGAAAAGGAGATGCTGCATCTCAAGAAGAAATTGATGCCGGATTGAAGGCACTTGGTGACCTTGGCTCAATCCAATACGCACGTGAACGTGCAGAGGCCTACCACTCAAAGGCTCACGAATGCTTGAACCAACTGTCTGATGGACCTGCACTACGAGCTCTCCGGGAACTCACAGACTTCCAATTGCAGCGGATCAGCTGAGCGAATCTATTTTGATTGATTCACCACGGTGCATCATGCCTTCTTGCAACACTTCAGCATACCAGCGTGTTTGTTGAGGCGTTTTCTTGTGTGAGAGGGCCATGAAGTTCTCCTGAACAAACGATGCTTTGATTGTCTTACATGGTGGTGCATCACCTGTGATTCGCAGTTTGACATGCTCGGTCACAAGGATTGTACCAATGTCGAGTTCGTTCCAGACGATGCCACGAATCAAGAGGTTCTCACCAGTTGTTCCTCCAGCGATTGGATGGCCTTCGGCTTGCAAGCGTTCCATCACATCAGTTGACATGAGGCAGACGGCTCGGGTTGGGCCACCGTGGTGCTTCAAATCGTTTTGACGATCGCCAATACAACCGTTGGTTGTTATTTGCAGTGACTCAACCATGCCTTTGGGCACACCACCTTGAGGTGAGACAAACAGGCCCTCAACCGAGCCGGTCATCTTGCTCACTCTGAGTAGTACGATTCCGGGTAAGGTTCTGGCTTCAGACCCTTTCGAGTTCGGATCTCTGCGACGACCTTGTCAAACAACTGAGGTGGGAGTTGTTGGAATCCGAGGTTCTCGGTGTTCCAAACAGCTCGCCCTTGTGATGCTGCACGGATATCGTTGGAGAAACCGAATGTTTCTGCGATTGGTAAAACACCAACAACGGTCGTGACTTCGCCTTCTGATGGCATATCTTCGATAATACCACGGCGGTTGGTCACTTCACGGGTCACTTGACCCAACCAGTTGTTAGGGACGGACACGAATGCCTTCTGCATTGGTTCGAGAAGAACGGTGCGTGCTCGGAGCATAGCGCCCTTGATTCCGTTTCGAACTGCTGGGATGGTTTGAGCAGGGCCACGGTGGATGGCGTCTTCGTGCAACTTTGCGTCAACAAGTCGGATGAACATACCTTGAACCGGTTCGTCAGCGATTGGGCCTTTCACACAAACAGCGTTGAAAGCTTCAATGATGAGTTCACGAGTTTCGTGGAGTCCTTGAATACCCTTGGTGTCATTGACAAGAACGTTGGTTCCCTTGATGGCGTAGATCTTTCGCATCAAGTCCTTGTTCATTCCAAGTTCACCGAATTTGTTTCCAGTTTCCTTTGCGTCACTGGAGCGGACCGGGCCATCTCCAAGGTCGCCATTGCGGAGTGCAGCAACAACTTCCTCGCTGAGTGGTTCAATTTCAAAGAAGAAACGGTTGTGTCGGTTCGGGGACTTGCCCTCGAATGCACTGCCACGGTTGTTGCCTTCGATACCTTCACGGTAGACGACAATAGGTGGACTGACCTTGACCTTGATGTTCTGCTCTTCTTCAATTCGGTAAACGGTGATTTCCAAATGAAGTTCACCCATACCAGCGAGCAATGCTTCTCCGGTTTCTGCATTTGTTGTCACTTGCAAGGAAGCGTCAGCTTTAGCGAGGGAGCGCAATGCGTCGATAAACTTTGGAAGGTCCTTCATGCTCTTTGGCTCAACAGCAACGGTCACCACTGGATCTGAGTAGTGTCGAATTGCTTCGAATGGAGTGAAGTCCTTGTCGTGGGAGAGGGTCACACCAGCGGCCGCTGATCGGATACCGGTGAGCGCTGCGATGTTACCTGCAACGACTTTTGGAACTGGAATTCGGTCACCGCCAACCATCATGCTCACTTGTTGAACACGTTCTGGCTTTGCTGCACCAATAGCGTACACTGATTCACCCATTGCGATTGCACCGGAGTAAATTCGGCCAACAGCCACTTCACCAGCGTGAGGGTCCATCCAGATCTTTGTAATCATCATGGCCAACTCAGCCTCTGGATCGCAAGAAAGCATCGACTTTCCAATTTCGGACTCAAGGTCACCGGTCCAAATGTTAGGGACACGGTATGGCTGTGCTTCGACAGGTCCTGGCAACTTGGTAACTGCCATGTCAAGAAGAACTTCGTGGACCGGTGCTTTCTCAGCGAGGGTCTTTTGGTCTTCATTGTTACAGTATTCGAAAATTTGCTTGAATGAAATGTTGGACTTGGCCATGTAAGGGACGGTGATTCCCCAGTTGTGGTAAGCCGAACCGAATGCAACAGTTCCGTCAGCAACTGAAACTTGCCAGGCCTTCTTGAATTCTTCAGGAGCGAATTGCTTGATGAGCTTGTTGACCTTCTTGATGGTCTCAGTGAATCGAGCCATCATGTCTTCTGGAGTCACTTGCAATTCATTGATCAACCGATCGACCTTGTTGATGAACAGAACCGGCTTCACCTTTTCCTTGAGGGCTTGGCGAACGACTGTTTCAGTTTGAGGCATTGGACCCTCGACAGCGCAAGCGAGGATGAAACATCCGTCAACTGCACGCATTGCACGGGTCACGTCGCCACCGAAGTCAACGTGACCTGGTGTGTCGATGAGGTTGATGAGGTAGTCTGTACCTTCAACTGCGTGGACCATTGAAGCGGATGCAGCGTTGATTGTGATACCACGAGCAGATTCTTGTTCATCGAAATCGAGAACGCGGGCTGAACCAGCAAGGTCGCTGGACATCATTCCAGCACCTGCGATGAGGTTGTCGGAAAGTGTAGTTTTTCCGTGATCAATGTGTGCTGCGATGCACAAGTTTCGGATTTGCGGCAAAATATGCATGACCTCTGTGGCCTTCTTGATGTTGTCTTCCTTTCGTCCCATGAAATCACCAGTGACTTCTCGTCAAACTTGCCCACCTGAAAGGGGTTCTTAAGTGACTCGCACGGAACCCAAAGAAAGCCACACTGTGAAGCGACAGAGTTTGCACTCACAGTGTCGTTGCCGAGGGATCACCTCGACGGATTTATGGCGTAGTTTTCTTCATCGAGCGGATGCAGCGATGCGCTCCAACTCTTCCTTCTTGCCAACAGCAAAGGAGGTCACGTCGCCTGCAGCAGCCTTGGTCAACTCGTTGGTGATGCAGTTGGTGAGGGTGCGCTTTGACTTGTGGGTGCCCTGTTGAGCGCCCTTTGCGAGGTTGCGAAGCGCAACGTCAAGACGGCGGGATGGTGAGGAGTCAACGGCCTTGGGCTGTGAAACTGCACCGAATTTGATTCGAGTGATCTCTTCCATTGGTGCAGCGTTGCACAATGCGTCGACGAAGGTTTGCAATGGGTTGCCGCCAGACTTTGCAGCGATGGTGTCGAGTGATGTCTCGAATGCCTTCATTGCGCCTTGCTTCTTTCCAGTGTAAGGACCGGTTCGCATGAGCTTGTTGATGTAACGCTCAACGACGGACAACTTTGCCTTGCCGAACCAAGCGTTTGCGTGGCGTCCACCTGTGTGGGGAACACCCACGGTTGTGAGGTTGATGTAAGGTGCAAGTCCAGGATCCTTGCATGTGATGCCGGATGCGTCCCACTTGCCAAAGACGAGTGTTCCAATTCCTGCAATCGGTCGAACTTCTTCGACTTCTTCGACGGTTTCTGTAACTGTTTCGGATTCGGACATGATGCACACCTCAGCGGACAGGCTTCTCCTTTCGGCCACGGACCATCTCATCGAGTGAGACACCGTTGACTTGGATGACCTTGTAACGGACACCAGGAATGTCACCGTACGAACGACCCATGCGTCCACCGATACCTTCGACCATCACTTCATCGTGTTCGTCGATGAAGTTGATTGCACCATCGCCAGGAGCGAATGCTGTGAGTTTGTTTCCGTTCTTGATCAATGAAATCTTGACCGCCTTGCGGATTCCGGAGTTAGGTTGCTTTGCTTCGATACCGACTTTTTCGATAACGATACCCTTTGCTTGAGTGGACCCAGCAAGGGGGTCGTGCTTTGCTCGCGACTTGAGCATTCGCTTCTTGTATCGACGGTCCGACCATCGAAACTTTTGGCGGTCTTTTGCCATTTTAGCACCAGCGAAGAGTCCTCTACCCATGATAATCACTGCATTGAAGCATTTCGCCGACTTGAAGCCCCTATTTAACAACAACCATAGAAGCGAGTGAGGCCGTTCCATCTCCGAATGCGGGATGTGGTTTGAAATCATCGGAAAACGACTCAAAATCAAAGGTTCGAAACCATGCCAGCCGGCGGTGTTTTCTGAACGAAAGTTCAAGCGGGGGTTGCCGGTGGCCGCACCATGGCGTTTCGAGACCACCTGGCAGCGGCTCAAATTGAAAGCGAACCGGTGAGCATCATTCACGGACTTTGGGAACATTCCAGAGCATCGAATCATGCACTTACGGTGTTTGACAACCTCATCGAAACGCCCGGCCACCGAGCAGCGGTGAACATCCTCACACGCGACCGGCTGTGTCAAGCAATTGGGATCACGCCAGAAGAGTACATCGATACCCTCGGCTGGGCGATGGCCAACCCGAGTGAACCTGTGATTGTGGACGCTTCGGAAGCTGAATGCTTTGACAATATCCAGGAAAAGGTGAACATCATGGATTTGCCAATTCCCCACCACTGGCCACAAGACCGTGGGCGATATTCTTCTGCCAGCGTGATCATCGCAGAAGACAACGGCATCCGCAACATGTCCTTCCATCGACAATTTGTCCGCGACGAAAATCATCTCGTGGTTCGGTTGGTTCCACGTCACCTACGCACCATGACCATGAATGCGAGGAAGACTGGTGGCGAAGTGAACATCGCTGTTGTCAACGCACCTGACCCGGTGGTTCTTCTTGCAGCGGCTATGTCGTTTGATGACAACATCGACGAGTTAACCATCGCAGCCGCCCTTCACGAGAAACTCTACGGCAAGCCACTTCGCTTGACACGAATGCCAAACGGTATCTTGGCTCCCGCTGATGCAGAGTACGTCCTTTACGGGCGAATCACCGGGGAGGACGACGATGAGGGCCCCTATGTCGATATTACCGGCACCGTCGATGATGTCCGTCAGGAGCCTGTGATCGAAATTGAAGGCGTGATTCACCGAGACAACCCAATTTTCCACGCTCTTATTCCGGGTGAAGCAGAGCACAAGACATTGATGGGCTTACCACGTGCCCCAACCATCAAATCAGCGATCAACGAAGTTTGTGAATGCCTTGATGTTCACATGACTGAAGGTGGCTGTGGATGGCTCGCAGCTGTTGTCAAGATTCGTCGAACCAAGGAAGACGATCCAAAGAACGCCATCATGGCAGCACTTGCAGGCCACCGAAGCATGAAGATGGTCACAATTGTTGACGAGGACATTGACATCACCGATCCAGTCCGTGTCGAATGGGCAAAGGTTACCCGTTGGCAACCAGATGTCGACACCATCATTCTCTCGCATCAAAAAGGGAGTTCACTCGACCCATCACGTGACAACGACGGTTTGACTGCAAAGGTTGGATTTGATGCAACACTTCCATGGGGCGTCGACCATGAGGGATTCAAATCCGTTCAGTGATGCGAACCACCCGCAGGTTTGTTAGGTGAACCTCTCCAGTTCAGGCTATGTCGGGGGACAATGCATCGTTGCTCCAGCACCCTCGAAGGAACCTTGGCAATCGTTACAGGTCGCAAGCGCAGAAGTTTGCACGTCTTGCGGCAAAAGATGAACTCCGGTTCAGTGAGAACATGGCGTGGGCAGAGCAAAACGCACGTCAAGCACTCTTGCACGATTTTACAGATGAACAAAATTGGCGGTGCCTTGCAGATCTGAAATTGATTCTTGGTGACAGTGATGGTCTCGCTGCGCTGCTCGAAGACTTGTTTGTGGTTCTTGGACGGGACGCAGACCAAGTGGACCAACTCAAGGGCATTGATTTTCTCATGGTGGGCGTTGAATTGCTCGAGGCTGCTTTTCTCAAAGATCCGCTGGAACCCGATGTGTGGTGGGCCTTGTTGGAATCAATGGAGAGCACCGATGAAGCAGTGAATGATTTTTCTGAACGCTGTAAAAGGTTGGATTTCAGTGACCAGCGTGCCAACATTGTCTATGGTCGGAGGCTAGAGCGACTCCGTGCCAGCGGTCGAGAAGAGACCTTTATCGAACTCTCACGGCATTTGCTTGCTCATCGTCCGAATAATCATGAATTGTGGATGGAGTTAGGCCGATTGTATGAGCGGCGAAGTGAATCGGATGAAGCATGGTTGTGCTATGACCACGTTCAACAACTCCGTCCGCACACCACCCCTCGAGATGAATACTTGGCCCGATTAAAGGAGGGCATGGATGGCAAATCTGCCAGCCCATGGACAAGGCCGACGGTGGAGAAGCGCTCGGAGTTCCTCAACCAAATGCAGTCACTTTCTCAACGAATTTCAGTTTCTTCGCCACTTCCCGAGCCGGTTGTTAACGAACCGGAGGAGCAACAGAAAGATCCTGATCTTGTTCGCTTAGAGGTCTTGATGGAAGCCGGTGATGCATCCGAGGCGTTCTTCCTCGCACGACGGCTTGTGGCGAACGGTGAGGCTTGGGCGGAAACCTGGGTCGAGAAAGCCAAAGCTACGTTCGAGGCTTCATCATGACTGTCATCGACCCAGTGTTTGTGTTGGCATGGGTTACAATTCGTGGCCAAGCACCACAACCGCTTGGTAAAGGCGCAGAGGTTCTGTTCGTTCACCACCCGACACGTGGGTGGGAAATACCAGGCGGCCATCTGGAAGCAGGGGAGTCACCTTCAGAAGCGATGCTCAGAGAATTACAAGAAGAAACCGGCCTTGTTGGGGAGATAAAAATGTGGAACAAAACGTACTATCCTAAGGGGTGGGTCGCCCATGTCGAGGTTGAAAAAACTTCGACCAATGCATGGGTGGTTGATGATTCAAAAGTCGCTGAAGTTCGATGGTGGAACGAAGTCCCTCCGTTGATGGAGTGGACTGTCGAGGAATTCGAAGACCTGTCTGAATGGCATTGTCAACGTTCATGAAGGAGCGCAACGGTTGCGTCAATCTTCAGTCGCGAGGATTAAATGGTCCTGGGATTCGATACTGACGCCCCAATAAAGACCGTCATATGGTGTGACCATGCAAGCGATCGTTGTGCCATTCGTGAGGTTTGCACTGTAGGTTGATGTGTTCGCAGCGTAACTGTTGTTGATGAACCAGATAATGGTCGAATTATCAGAGTCACCTTGTGCGTCGCTGAAGATGTAACCGCAGGAAAACATGGTTGTGTTCGTCGTCCCATTGACTTCGACTGTAACATTGCTCACAGAAGGGGTCTGATTTGTCCATTCTGCTTCTGTGATCACAATTCCGCTCGGCATGTAAATGGCAAAGGGACTCGCTCCACCTGGGAGCAGATCGGCAATTGTATCGTTACCGCCACCCATTTGTAATGTGAATCCGTTCCACACTGCGAGGTGTTGAGCGGTGAACACATCACCTGGTGCAGGGTCGGCGAAGACGCTCATGTTCGCGCCAAATGTGGAGGAACCAAGGTAGGCCATGGTAGGGACGCCTGGGTGGCTCCAGAAGTAACCAGTCGGTGCGTGCTCCACGATTCCTTGAGGCATGTAGATGGCGAATGGGCTTCCGCCTGATGGCAGTAAATCCTCGTAGGTATCTGTCCCACCGCCAGGGAAGGCTGCAGCAAAACCATTCCACACAGCAAGGTGCTGGGCAGTGAATACATCACCATTGCTGGGGTCGCCGAAGACACTCATGTTTGTATTGAATGTTGAGGCCCCAAGGTAAGCCATCGTGTCAATGCCCGCCTGTGTCCAAAGGAACCCAGTTGGTTTGTAATCAACAATACCCATTGGCATGTAGATTGCGAAAGGACTTCCACCGCCAACGAGTAAATCCTCAATGGTGTCATTGCCACCACCCATCGTGGCAGTGTAGCCATTCCAAATCGCCAAATCTTGTTCGGTAAACTCGTCACCTGCGATTGGATCGCCGTAAACGCTCATGTTTGCATTGAATGTTGATGCGCCCAGGTAAGCCATTGTATCGATGCCGACCTGAGTCCAAATAAATCCAGTTTCATTGCCGTTTCCGCTGACTGAATCGAGCATGCTTTGCAACCAAGCATCCATGTCCTCTTGCCACCAATTAGGAGAGATTCCCAGAAGTTCAGCACAATCGATGTTGGCTTGGTTCGTAGGGTCGTAGTCAGTAGTGTTTCCATCGCCGAGCGAGTGATAGGTGATTCGTGCACAATCAATGTATTCTTTGTCACTCCCCTCGACAGCGTATTGCACCGAATAGAAATCATTGAATCCATACGTGAACATGAGGATGAACACAACAGCAAGCGTCGATAGATATGGGACTGGACGCAATCCCCCTGCGATTAACCATCGACTTGGCAGTTCGTCGAAGATGATGTCTTGGCTGGATTCCGCAGAAGATTCCACCGAAGCTTCCCCAGAATTTTCGGATTCATCCTCTATGATTCCTTCTTCACCGCTCATTGTAGCATCTGAAGATTCTATATCGATCTTGGATTCAGTTGCCTCGTCGAAATCTTGCCCTGCTTCACCAGCGGGTTGAACCTCGGAGGCCAGGATGCGTGTTGTGAGTTCAGCTTTTGTCCCTGAAGTGTCTATGTTAAGCGATTTTGCAATCTCAATAAGTTCATCCTTTTTGAGGTTCATCAAGTCTTTTTCCGTCCGCATCAGTACACCACCCCCAAAAGGAGTTTGACAACAAATGGAATACCAATCATAAGATTGACGCCCCATGTCATAGCCCTTTCATTGCCGGGCCACGCCCAAGAAACCGTCTTCATTTCTTCGTCAGGTTCCAACGCATCAATGAGGTGTCGTTCCCATCCAGTGGCGAGCACCAACCCACAGACAACAGCGAGGACCAAATCAGGAATTGGAATAATCACTTCGAGCAACGTGGTAAACACGGCGGTAATTGCAACCATGACACAAAGTGCTACAAGTCTCAGAATCTTTTGGTCACGTTCTGACTCGATGGTGATCAAACCAAATTTAACGGCGTGAAGTAAAGCGATGGTCGGGTAAATGAGATGGAAACTGAATCCGTCGCTAAGCGCCGTGATGATTTCTGCGTTTGCATCCATTGGCATTTCACTCATGTCCCATGTGGCGTACCCTGTGACCCATGCCCAGTGTCGGAAGATGATAAGCGCCCAAATGAAGAGTAAGTACCCAGAGAAAACTGTCGCCAAACTAACTGGGTGTTTCTTTCGGATGGATTGGATGATGTGGTAGATTGAACCCAATCCAAATGCAATCATGACGAAGGAAAAGACACCGAGAATAAATGTCATTTCGGCCAACGTCACCATTGCATAATTGTACCCTGCTGTGGCACCAGAGTAGTTGACAGTGGGGAAGGTCCACCATGCGTTCCCTGTTCCAGCAAGGAAACCAATGGCACGGAAAATCATGTTATCCATCACAACGGCAATTGTTCCTAATGCGAAAAAACCAGAACGTCGCATGGCCAATGCCTCGACGGATTTGTCGTCAATCGCTGGAGGGTTGATGAGAAACCGCATCCCAGTAGCGAAACAAACAAGAACAGCGGCCATGATAATGACATAGGTGAGCATTGAATTGTAAAATGGGTCTGCATCTGCTGCCACGGCCGTCCGATCGATGTGAATGGCTATGAAGACAAAAATCCCAAGAGCGGCAATTTGCCACGACTTACGAAGGAACGGAATTGGGACCAATAGCATCAAGAAAAGGTGTGTATAAAAGAAGTTGAGCGATGAAGCATATCCAGATATTGATATGAATACAGTGTCGGCAGTGAGGTAGTCAATCCCCGTTGTCGGAACAAGAGTTTGCATGCGCCGCAACACGAAGTACAACAGCAACCAAATGACCAATGAGGCGCCCATTCGTCGATCCCATGTTCGCTTATCTTCGCCTGGGCGAAGATGAAAATATGATATGAAAAGGAGAATGAATACGCTGAGTACCAATCCAATATCGTCGAGGAGGTCAAGGCCTTCGGTCACAATGTGAGTTTCGAGTTGCGGGTTATAACATTTTCAACGGCAAAAAGCATCGTGGCATCCCTTTGGGAGCAATGGTGCGATGGTCGGAAATCACAACATGGTGAGCGTAGCAAGGCGTACGCCCCATGCCTTACTCAACACCTCATCATCAATGCATGTCTGAGCCACAGCAGCAAGCATTGGGTCCTCAATGGAATCTGGGTCGCTCAGGAGCGATTCAAATTGCTCCATTCGATTGAGGCGGTGGGCCAGTGTCAACATGGCCCGTAGGTCTGGACGATCGGCACCAGCGTTTGTTTCAGGGAGTTGTGCACAGCACCATTCAAACACACCTGCAATGTCTTCTGGATGGACCTTGAGAACTGGCTCCTCATCGTCTGCACTGCGGGGTTTGGCTTGCAGGACTTGATCCTGCATTCGTTCAGCATCTTCGTCAATGCTTTGGCTGGAGAAATCCAAAAACAACGCGCCCGCTTCTACGGCCATGTTGGTTTGGTGTGCAAGGATCGCATGCGTGTGGGCGTTCCAAGCATGCCGTGCAGCATCAAAGATGTGGCCAAGGCCTGCTCGGATGCGACTTGCACCAAGGCGTGAGATCGCTACTGTTTCGTGAGCGTGCCCTCCATCGCGAGGAATCTCTGCATAGGTGGCAAGTGCCATCAGTGGCTCACCAGCCGCCATGTGAAAAGCAGCCTTGTTAATCAGGGATAGGTCATGGTCACGACTGGCCTTTGCGACTGAACTAAGGCGTGTTTCTGCCCAAGTGAGGTCTTCTGATGCTCCTTCGTTATCACCCATCTCATACCGGGTCAGGCCACGCTCCATTCTAAGGCGTCCCTCGAGCGCAAGGTCTCGAGTTTCTTTAGCTCGTGAGATTGACAGTGCTTCCTCGATGGCCGTTTCCAATCGGTTGTCGCCAAGCATACGTCGGCGAACCAAGTTGAGCGTCGCCTCTTCTGCAGGTTTGAGTTCTGGTTGAATCACCGCCAACAACTCTGCAGCATCGAGGAACAATGCAGCCTCGGCCAATGGGAGCCAAGTTTTCCAATTCATTTCATCGCGCCAATCACTCAAGGTTTCGATGTCAACAGGACCCTCTTCTCGCCACTTGGAAATGAAGTACCCTGGTGCAGTTGGCATGTTGATTTCGCTCATGATGGATCCTCCTTACGTGTTGCGATGGCCACTTGTGCGATGAAAGCCGATTCAGCAGCGATTCGATCTGCCTTTCCGGACCATCCAGCGGCGCCATCATGGCCGCCTCCTTCGCCTCCAATACGCTCAGCCACTGCAGCCATCAAGTTGCCAAGGTGAACGCCTTGTTGAGTGCTTGAGCGGGGTGCTCGTGCAGTGAGACGGGTTTGCCCATCTCGAAACCTGCTGACGAGTGCGATTTCTGCACCTGTTCCAACAAGCATGCTGGCAAGCCGCCCTTCAAGAGTGCCTGAATAGGTGTGAACAATGTTCCACTTGCCCGAGTCGATTGATTTCGCTCTCGAGAGGCCTCTGAGCATGCTGCCTCGCTCACTTGGCGATGTGGTTTCGGTTTCTATAAACTGGAGGAATGAAGCGTAATCAATGCCTGAATTATCAAGCAGTGCGTGAGCTGATTGGAAAGCGCCAGCATCGGCGTGTCGGAACCTTCCGGTGTCGGTAATCAGTCCAGCGAGCAGCATCTTGCGCACCACGTCTGTTCGCGTAGTTGGTGAATACCTCTGGAGGTATGAATCTACGATTTGGGTTGTTGCTCTTACATCCCATTGAAGGCTTATGTCGTGTTCTGCCAGCACCCAGTCAGATGTTGCATGGTGGTCGATAATGCACAGCGGTACGCCTTCAGGTAATGCCACACCCACTTGGCCTGGCGCTGCGGCATCAACAATGATGATTCCGCCCATTGACTGGGGCCATGCAGTTCGATCACCTGCGATTCTTCGAAACGGTGCTTGAAGTTCCTCGACCACACGCTTCGCCGTTCGACCCAGATGAATTCCACACGCCATAAGCCGTGGATGTGAGGATGCAAGGGCAATTGCGGAGCCAACGGTGTCCATATCTCCATTCTTTCCTGTGAGGACGGGCACTGGGCCGCGTTCACATGCGTCAGACAACCATGCATGAAATGCATCGAGGTCGGCTTGTTCAGCTTGGTTCATGTTCACTCAGATCCTTTGAGAACGGCTTGCAACTCTTCGTAGGTTGCCATGAGCTGTGCTTCTCGGTCGGTGAAGCGAGCGAGGTGATCATTGAGCGTGGCCAGGGTTTGTTCAAGGTCCTTGAGCAAAGCCTTACGATCCGAAACTTCCACCAAGACCCCACCCATTTGTTGGTGAAGTGCGAGGTCTTCTGGTTGATTGCGAACAGAGTCAACAGTTGTTTCCAATTCTACGACTTGTGCTCTTAGATTGGCCACTTGTTGACGTGCTGCTTGCACTTCGTTCACGACGGCTTGGAGTTGTTCCATATTGTCCATGTTTTCACCTCAATCGCTTGGCGTTGATGAATGCTCGCCTGTCTTTCATTCCCTCAATGCTTGGAAAAGAGAATCCACAGCAATCAATCCTCGAACCCGTGTGTTCCACATGGCTCGTAGATCCTTTGCTTTTGATTCATGCAGAGTGAAGCTGAACGATGTCAGTTCCGTGTTCCAAACGATTGCCTCATCGGTTGTGAGTGCGTCACCAAGGGCTTTGGTTTCCCCTGGGGTTGAAGACTCAACGGTGAGGGTCAGTTTCCAATTCGATACCACGGTGTTCACCGCACGCCGAGAGGTTCACTCTTCTTCAGAAATTTCGCCAGCGGCCAATGCACGTTCGTAGTCCATTGCAGCTTGCTGAGCGATGAAGGCCATGTCAGCGGTCGTTGCGCCGTCAACGGATCTTCGGAGAATTCTGTTGTTTGCATCAGAGGCCCGGGTGAATGGTTCCCAAGCGCCACCTGCGAAGGTGTGGTTGCACTTGCTACAGGACCAAATGCCCCGTGACTTGCGTGTGACCTTGCGGTACTGGCAAACTGGACATGTGTACTTGGCGTTTTTCTTGGCCAATGCTGATCCAGCGTTTCGTCGGACGGAAACACCGTACCGAGCTCCAAATCGTGCTGTTGCGCCTGCTTTCTGTGTTCGCTTTGCCAATCAGTTCCCCTCCTGGTTTGCAACGAGTTCTCGAAGTTCGGTGCATCGGAGATGCGCCACTTCGAATATCTCGGCAAATTCTGCGGGCGTGAATACCCCTCTTAATCCCTTTTGCAGGGAGTGGAGGTGGCCTTCGTCACCCAGAGTGATGTGGATGCGCTCGTCGCCACCCAATTCTTCTTCCTCAGATGGGTCGTAGACATAGCGTCCACCGACTCGGGTGAATGATGCCATGATCGGTGTTCCCTTGACCTTGAGCGTGTAGTCTTCGCCAACGTCGAAGCGTTGAGCAGGGACCACAGCAGTGCGAAGAGCAGCGATGGCTGCAAGTCCACATGCATCGAAAATGTTTCCACCGTCTGAAAGGACGTGGATGTCAATCATGACGCCCCATACCTTTTCTCCGGGTACAATGCAGAGACTTTCCATGTCGATGCAACCTGATTCACGGATGCCTCGATCAACCACACGGCCGAGTTCGATGGATTGGGGTGATGGTGGTCCTGGCTCGTACTTTCGGTGAGCGACAGGTCGCAATTCAGCTCCACACATGAGGGAGCCTTGTGCTGGGCGGTCTGGCCATGGGGTTCGGAGTTCGAATTTGACACCAGCGTAGACGATGGTGCCGCCCATGACGACCTTTGCAGATCCCTCTGCATTGTAGAGGCAATCGGTTTCGAGGGTGACTTCACGACCTTCCCAACGACCACGGCCATCGAGGCGTAGATCGTCTTCAGCGAGGCGAGCGAGTTCTTGGCGAAGCAATGTTGGAACGAGTTCGACCATCAGTTCTCACCTCCCTCGTAACGTCGCTTGAGGGCATCAACCATGATTTCGTGAATCTCGGCTGCTGCTTTGAAATTGTATTCCATAGCAAGGTTGTATTCGTCAGGTGAGAGGTCGCCATCCATTTGGAGGAAAGCGATTTCACCGGTGTTTGGAAGAATTCCAACTGGCAAGTCTGCTTGGCCGTAATTGTCTTCTGCCTTGTCTAGGTCGAGGACGACTGTGCCCTCCACTTTGCCAGACGCAACACCAACAATGAGGTCTCGCATTGGAATGCCTGCGTCTGCGAGTGCAACGGCTGCTGCGGTAAGGCCAGCACACCGTGTACCGGCTTCTGCGGCGAGGATTTCGATTTCGACTCGGATCTTGGATCGTGGGTAGCGCTCAACAAGCACGACAGATTCGAGTGCTTCAGCGGTCACCTTAGAAATTTCTCGGGAACGTCGGTTGTAGCCCGGTCGGATTCGGTCGCTGGTTGAAAACGGAGCCATGTTGTATCGAACGTCGATGACAGCACGGTCCTGGCGCTGAATCTTCCGAGGGTGGGCTTCCATTGGTCCGTAGACTGCAGCAACGGCCACGTTCAATCCGTGGGTTACCATTGCAGATCCATCAGCAGCCGGTAGAACACCAGCTTCAATTGTCATTGGTCGCATTTCGTCAATTTTGCGTCCGTCGAGCCGAAGCCCGTCGTCGCGTAGCAGTTGTACATCACCATATCCACCCATCAAGCATCACCTTTTTTTGGAGCATTTTGTTCAAGAGCAGACAATTCTGCTTCGAATGTTGTTTTGTGGCCAGAGGCCTGTGTGAGGGCAACCGCTTCTCGGGCCCATGCGGTCCCTTCGGCGTTGCCGTCAATCCAGACCCGTCCGTTCTCGCCGATGATGATTCGGCTGTCAGCCGCATCTCGAAGTCGTTGAACGGTTGCGTTGCCTTCGCCGCGCAGTCGGTCGATGTGATTGATTGGAACATTGACGATGGTACCTTGGTTGAGGCGTCGGAGCCCGACACCCTTCATGGTGAGCACCACGTTGTGGCACTCATCGACTTCTTGGACTCGAGCCAAGACGACATCGCCGATGCCCATGTGTTGGCGGGCTGCGCCGAATTCGACCTTCCAAGGGGCCAAGGACATTGGCAAAAGGCCTTGGAAAGGACCGTTGATATTCATGAACCAGAGGTTGTTTCTCACCTCTGCGACCACAGCGACAATGAGGTCGCCAGACCGTGGCATGTAAGCACTGTTGATTGGATCAACCGATACAGTGTTGTTGAATTCTTTTGTCCACCCAAGTCGGGTGGCAATGATTGTGTCGTTTTGTGCGATTGCACCGCTTCCTATTCGCTTCCCAGCGACTGGCCCGATGGCCATTCCTGGGGTCACGAGGCGCAGCTCGGCGCCGTTTTGACCGTTGGACATTTCTTTCTCTCCATTCTGCGCCACCGACCATCCCATGATAAAGCCGACCCCCAAACAAACTGTGGATGTGTGAAGGTTTCAGCACTTGAACTTAGAGTTCTTTGACTTCTGATTCAGATGACTGGCGCATGACTTGTCCGATTAAATCTGGCTTCATGCCTGCCGGACATTCGATCACAGCAGCCCATGTGCCGTTTTCGAGCCACTGTTCTTTTTGTTGATATGGTCGAAGAATTCGTGACACTGAACCGTAGGCTGAACCGGGCACTCGGAATGCCAGCCGAACCGACTCGAATGAAAGCGGAATCATCGGTTTGAGTTTATCGATGGCATCCTTCACTTGCTCCTCGAGCCGCTTAAACGGGTCGACGGAATAACGGGATTCATCCAAAGCGAGTTCGATTCGTGTCTTAGGGTGTGGACTTTTTGTCTTTGGATCGACAGCTTGGACGTGGATTTGATGGATGATTTGTTGGCGCATTCGTGCGACCATCGCCTTGCGTTGGTTGGTGGTAAGTTGGATGCTTCCTTTTGAGAGAATTGTTGTTGCAATTGTGCGAATGTCTTGGGTGCCAAAGGTATTCTCAATGGCTTCTTCAGTTGGTCGTTCACCGCCGCGGGCGTCATGGAAGACCTCATCCATTGCCAAAAATGCATTGATATCGACAGCGTTTGGGTCGGCTTTGAATGTGTCAACCAGTTCAGGGTCAACCAAAACTTCGTAGCGTTTTCCGCCCTTTTCCATACGTGCAAGCACGGCGTTGTCTAGACTTACCATTTCCTGTCCCTCAACTCGGAGAGGCTGTGCCAGCCTTTCATGCTGATGGTCGAACTTCAGTCTTCAAGTGGTTTCAAGCGGTCGATTTGCTTGTTCACTTCAGACCGGTCCAAGACACGGTACCCGTTGTCGTCGATCACCGTCACTTCGACAGCTTCTCTGTTGAGTTCGGTGTCGTTGGCCGTTCGGAGTGCTTCGAGGCCGAGTTTCATAGCGGCGTTGAGAGTGAGTCCCTTCTTCCAGTTGGATTCAAAGTGCTCAATCACTGTGTTGCGGCCGCTGCCGATGGCACCAGCGTGGTAGGATTGGTAAGCACCGCTTGGGTCTGTTTCATAGAGGTGAATGCCGTTATCATCAACGCCACCAATGAGAAGAGCGGTTCCGAACGGACGGGATCCGCCGTATTGGGTGAAGGATTGCTTGAAATCACAGAGTTTCTTGACCAAAACGTCGACTGGGATTGTGTCTGCGTAGGTAATTCGGTTTACTTGAGATTCCACTCGGGCACGGGCCACAAGTTGGCGTGCATCAGCAACGAGACCTGATGTTGCGACACCGATGTGATTATCGATTTTGAACATCTTTTCGATGGATTCAGGGATGATCAGTCGGCTTACGATTCGCTTATCGCAAACGAGCACGACACCATCTCGGAACTTGAGTCCGGCTGTGGTGGTTCCACGCTTGACAGATTCTCGTGCGTATTCAACTTGGAACAATCGTCCATCTGGGCTAAAGGTCGTAATACCGTGGTCATATCCTCTTCCGCTTGGTTGCATAATAATTCCCTCATCTTTCTCGTTGTATCGACGCTTTATGAGGATGCGGGTAAAAGTGGATGAACCCGGACCTTCTGATTTCGGTCGCCAACAGGTCAAAGAGAACTCCACCTCATATGAACCCTCACACGATTCCTCACCCCTAACCTCATGTGGAGACACTGGATGGGAGATTCGTGCGAGTCGCAGTCCTCTCCTCTGGCGGAAAAGATTCCGCTGCAGCATGGTGGTGGGCTCAATGCAAAGGGTGGGATGTTGTGGCCCTCGTAACGGTGAACATCACTGGTGGGGATTCTTGGATGTTCCAAATCCCAGGTACACATCTTGTTGAGCATCAAGCGAGCATCGCTCAGGTGCCGTGGATTCAGGTGGAGACACCCGGGGTTCAAGAGGAAGAGATCTCGGATTTGGAGAGCGTTCTGGCAACCCTTGACATTGATGGAATTGTCAGCGGGGCCCTCCGCTCAGACTACCAAAAATCGAGACTTGAACGCATGTCAGAGCGGTTGAACATCCGGAGTTGGACACCTCTTTGGCATCAAAGCAGCCTCGAACACATGAGGGGTTTAGTCAGCAATGGGTTCGAGGTCATGCTCACATCAGTCAGTTGTGAAGGCTTGGATGCATCATGGCTAGGTACTGTTCTCACGAATGAATCGCTTGCGTTGTTAGAGGAAAAGTCGCTCGAGTACAGATTTAATGTCGACGGTGAAGGGGGCGAATACGAAACCTTGGTTATTGCTGGCCCTCATTTGGCTGGCAGGCTTGATGTCCAAGGGGAAGTCGTATGGCAAGGAACGCGAGGAACCTTTGAATTCACGGAAGTGAAACCAGTACCTGCGGATTGAGGCTCACTTGATCGCTGCTCGGGCAAGTGCGACACATTCGTCCACAAGTTCTCCAGAAACCCCGATGTGGTTCGCTGGGTCAAACATTGCTTCGAGTTCTTCTGCACTAAAAGCAGCAGAAATGGCTGGTGTTCGACTGCACACATCGATGAGTTCCTCTTTGTTGGCTACGGCTGCAAAGGATGCCTCTCGCAGGATTTCATGCGCTTCGTCTCGAGGGATGCCGTGCTCAACAAGGTCAATCATGACTTTTTCAGCCATAACGAGGCCCCGCTGAGATTTGATGTTCTCGAGGCAACGCTCTGCATCGACCCACATATTTGTCAAGACATCTCGAGTCTTTGCAATGACATCCTCACACAATGCTGAGCCGTGGGAGAGCGTAAATCGCTCACTGCTGGAGTTTGCAAGGTCACGTTCGTGCCATAGAAGGGCGTTCTCGTAGGTTGGAATAATCATCGAGCGAACAATTCGTGCCAAGCCAGATGCATTTTCAGATTTGATCGGGTTCTTCTTGTGGGCCATCGTAGAGGACCCCACTTGCTTCTCGATGTCGAAGCCTTCGCCAGCTTCCTGAATTTCAGATCGTTGGAGGTTTCGAACTTCTTGGAGAATTTTCTCACACGTAGCAGCAATGTTTGCAAGCCATGAGACGTACTCGATGTATCGGTCTCGCCCAACCACTTGGGTCGTCGCAAGCGGTACGCCAAGGCCAAGGTGAGTGAGAATCAGCCGCTGCAATTCACGAGCGTTTTCACCTTGTGCAGCACCCGTGCCAACTGCGCCGAGGAATTTACCGACAGCAATACGGGGTGTTGCCTCATCCAGTCGAATGAGTTGCCTTCGTAGTTCATCGAGCCAAACAGCTGCCTTGAGGCCGAAGGTGATTGGAACCGCTGCCTGACCGTGGGTCCGGCCGAGCATTACTGTGTCTCGCTCTCGTTCAGCAACATCAGCACACACGCCGATGAGAAGGCAAAGTTGTTCCCTCAACATCACAATGCTGTCACGCAATTGGAGCGCAACCGCTGTGTCAACGATGTCGTTGGAAGTGGCACCAAGGTGGATGCACCATCCTGCATCGCCAGCAGCCTCTGCCATGGCTTTGGTTAACGCCATGATGTCGTGCCGCGTTTCTGCCTCAATTTCCGAGACACGTTCCTTGGTCACAGATGTTGGGTTGGCAATGGAAGCGACGATGTCGTAATCCGCTTGGGAGACGCGACCGAGTTGCATGTGAGCCCAAATAAGGGCACGTTCAACTTCCAATTGCCGTTCGTGGCGGCCTACTTCGGACCAAATGTGTTTGAATTCTTGGCAGCCATACCTGTAGTCGAGTGGGCAGAAGGACATGGTCGTAGGCCTACGCCTCGATTCATCAACATTGTCATGCCAATCTATGGCGACAATCTGTGCAATCGGCCCAAAAATCAATCATTCGAGGATTATTTAGCATCAGGGCGCATGGCAGTCCGGATCAAAATAACTGAGGCACCTGTGGCCAAAACGAAAAACACGCCAACATAATTTGAGATATTGTACCACATGAGCGCCACGCCAATGAGGGAGCCATAAGCGGCAACTTGGCAGAGAGCAGAAGCTTTTGCTAAACGTAGCAAGTGAGACTCGCTCAATGTTCCGTTGTGTTCCATGACGTAGGTGTAGATGAGGAAATAAATGCCTTGGAATGGGATGGCTGCTGCAATAATCGTGAGGGCGACTTCCCGTACTGCTGAGAAGTTTCTCTCTTGTTCGATCCCCTGGAACAACATGAAGGCCGTGTTTGTGCCGAGAAGTGCCGCCATGATTGTCCATCGCTTATCTTGAGATGAAGTACGACTCTCAACATTGACAGATGCTTCATCCATTGTGGGTGGGATGTGAGGTTCATGGTTTGATACTTGCCGTTGGAGACGTGGCGCCAATCGGTTTTCTAGGCCTCGCCGTGTTCACCGTTTAAGCGGATGCAACGAGTTTGATGATGATGCCAGTAACCCCTGCAACAATCAGCAAGAGAACCATCATGGCAACTGGGCCGTATTGGTTTTTATCGCCGACTGCGGTTCCAAAGAAACCATCACGTGAAATGGCCTCAGCAAAGGAATCCACCTCAGTAAATTCGGGAAGGGGTCGCCGTGGAATTCGTTCGCCTTCACGGACCACCAAGTCGTCGCTCATGCCTCGTCGTTGGGCGGGTAGGGCATGAAGGTTGCTCTCTTTTGGTCCATCGGAAGTATCTTGCACGGTGGGCACAAGGATACCCCATGGGTCGAGTCACCTTTCCATTTGAGTCGGCTCATATTCACATGGCCGTCGAAGGCAGCACTGGCGGCACCACGCTTGGTTTGCACATGGCGGCTGACGCCATCCGCGATGGTGGGCGGGTTCTATGGGCATCGCCCGACATGCCAGACGGAGTGCGTTTTGGACAGTTGTTTGAACACCTTTCACTCGCTGACTCCTCGAAGTTTCATGCCATGAATCTGGTCGGTAATCTGAGTCAAGCGGTCGATGTATTGGTTGAAACATCAACAGCCCTTCCGAGCGTTCGTTTGGTTGTCTTAGATGACTGGTGCGCTCATAGTGGCCGAATCCCTCTCGATCGAATCAACGACATGAGCAACCTTGCCTCGTCGCTTGGCGATGAGATCTGTCTCGTACTGATTTCAAAAGCAGGCATCAACGCTGGTGACTCACAATCCGATTTAACCGTGCGTGGTAAGGAAAAAATGCAGGAGGCCGGCTTCCAAATATGGACGCTCACTCGAAAGCAAGACGGTCCAAAACGGACGGTCAAGATGAACGATGAGATCATCGAGTGCAGAATCGCTGATGAAGGATTTGTAGAGGGTTAATCCTCGTCACCGTCGTCTTCACCGAGCAACTCCGCCATCTCGTCGAGTGCGTCTTCGTCCGGTTCATCAAATTGTGCAGGGTCTTTTGCCCCACCCTCAAGTGTATCTTCTCCAGCAATCTTTGGTGCGTTTGCCTCGAGCATGTCTGCTCTGTTTTCGCCTGCTTTTCGAGCGATAAACCAAGCCATCGCTGCGAAAAGAACAATCAATACAACATAGGCAATTGTTCGAGTGGTTTGTTCATCGGCCATGATGTAAGGACGGACGACTGGCTTTTAGCCGTTACCCGGATTTATTGGGTCGCGGTCGATATACCATGCCAATGGACGAGCCAGATGGCGCCGAGCATCGACGGGAGGTTCAACCCACTCATTTGCCTCGATTTGACGCTCGACCTCGATCCAAGCATCTGGACTGCGGTTTTTGCACTTAGGGCAACGAACCCCTTGGCCAGTCCCCATTGATTTCATTGTACGTTGGCACTCACTGCATGTCGGCCTAACTCGCATCGGTGTGGCATGGCGTAGGCTCAACTTTTCGATATGTAACACACCTGGCTCCGGTTCCAATCCAAAGGCAGCAATGCAATCGCCGGAATGGAGGGACTGCGCCAACAGTTTGACGTTTCCGCTCTGTGCGAACGCCAGCCAGTCTCCATGTTCCGTTGTAATTTTCGTAGTACCCCGACTGAGGACTTCAATGGTTCGAACTGTTGATTCGATGGCTTCCTTTAGATGATCATCACTCGCTTGGTTCGTTGCAAACACCCGCATTCCGATGATCGGTTCTGTTTCTGGCGCTGATGCGAGTGTTCTACCTGCGCTCGATGCATTCGCTTGAGTTTTGGCACGCACACCAAACAACACAGGGCATGTTCCACGTGGAGAAATCAAGCTCCGCTCAGTTCTTGGATCTCGACTCATGAAGGTTTCATCATTCGTTGCAACTTCATCGAGGGTGTGTTGGCAAACAGAACGTGCTTTTGAGGACCATTGGGTTTCTTCACGCCATGCAATCGCTTCCCATGTGATCGAATGCTTGGGCCAAACGACAGCAGCAATAGCTCCAATGCAACCCTGTCCTCCCCAAGACCGAGTTGGATGAGGGGCCTCTTCGATTGAGACATGACGCTGGACTGTGTCGAAGTAGAACGATGCATCATCTGGTTTTTCACGAAACCAGACCATGCCAGGGTCAGTGGGTGATTGCTCCCGCTCATGTTCAGAAGCCCCTATGACTCCCTTGAGTGGTTGGAGGTGCTCATTCCAAAATTCCTCAAGAAAGGTGAGCAAGGCCTGTTCGTCGTTTGTTGTCAGTTCAACAGCCACGGCGGCGTTGCCACGAGTTCGCTGTTGAGCGAACGGCCACAAGCGGACAAGGGATGGAATCGAAGCTTCAACATCCTCAGGGAGCGATTCAAGTAAGCAATGCAGTGTGTAGGTTGTACACCCATCACTCACTGTGTCTGTGTCATCTAAACCCAGCCAACCCATCTGTTCACCTCATTGGGTCAAAGGGATCGCCCCGATCTCGTTGGTCAAGCACCCTGTCCACAACACTTGCAATCCCAAGATTCCAATTCACCTTGAAACATCGCAGGCCTTGTGCCCAACCGGCACCCATGTCGCTATTACGATCACCGATCATGGCGTCTAATTCGTGGTTTGGTTGAATTTTCTCATTCCACCAATGTACTTTCTGACCAGCATCAATTTCGATAACACTTCTTTCCTCTTGTGGTGGAGTGTGACGGAACATCTGTTCACCAAGTCTGAGCATACCCGGCATCGGCTTTCGACATTGGCACCGGTCACGGTGTCGGTGTGGGCAGACCAGCACGGCATCGAAATGGGCGTCGTTGTCAACCTCAAGCAACATACGTCGCATGGCATCATGAATTTGGTGGATCCGGTCCACGCCCCACAACCCTCGCATGATGGGTGACTGGTTGGTAACGATGCAGACTTTGTATCCTGCTCGGCGCAATGTTCCAATCGACGATGCGACTTCAGGAAGGAGCACGAGTTCATCTGGAGCGTTGATGTAATTTGGGCTGCCAACATTCAACACCCCGTCTCGATCGATGAATGCAATGCCTCCATGGTCTGGGGCATCGGGAGGTAATGGGCGGGGTGTCCACTGAACCACAACCCCCCGCATGGTTATGCGTAGGCCCTTCATTTGAAGGCGTTTTGCGTGCGGATGGGTTTGGTTGAAATGTTACGCCGGTGTGGAACTGCCATGCTGGTGTCTGACGAGGTGAGTTCAGTCATCGGAGCAGTGGGCCTGATTGCTCTCGCCCTTTCATGGCACAAGAGGGGCGCCTCACCGGTGCGACTGTCACAGGTTGGATGGATTGGAGTGGGTCTCTATTTCTTCAATGATACCTTCACGTACATGGAACATGAAGATCTAATTCTAACCCTGTTTTCAGCGCTGACGCTCCCGATGGCCATTGGCATGGCGGTATGGGAAGAGCGTGCAGAGGATGACAAGAGTAAGGCCTCGCTCACGTGGGCGAGAGGCGCTGTGGCATACGCTGGTGGTCCATACCTCCTGATCGCCCATGTTCCTTGGTTGAGTGTGCTCGCCATCTGGTTCGTTGCGGGTCAAGCAGCGTTTTTCCTGAGATTCTCTGGCGGCGATAATGTCGTCATGGGCGAGACTTGGGTGAACACACCCGAAGGTCAAATCAGTTGGTCTGAATTTGATGGGAACCGTTGGTTCATGGGTTCATCCTCTGAGGAATATCTGTTTCAGACCGAGTTGCTCCTTGCCGATGGGACCCCAATTGGAATTAACTTCGTTCTCGCCTGCACTGCGCTTCAATCAATGGTGATTTTTGTTGGTGCAATCGCAGTTCTTGATATTGATTGGCGACGCCGATGCAGGGTGCTGTTCCTTACAATCCCCTTGATCCACATTCTCAATTTATTCCGAAATGCTGGATTGATATGGCTCCACACAACCTATGTCGAATGGACGCTGCTCGGTATGTCTGTCTTTGAATTTGGACACAGTTACGTTGCACGTTTTGTCTCGCTGTTCGCTATGTTCATCATGGCACTGATCATGTTCGATCTGTTACCAGAGCTGCATCGCCACATTGTGCGATTGCTGAAACCACTCGGGCTGTTACAACCAAAGAAGCGTTCCAATTAGCGTTGATGCCAACCTTCTGTTGGTGAGCTGCGAGTCCACATTGTGCCACTTCCTGCAGGGTACTCAAGAACCTCAGCACCCGTTGCGTCCAACATTCCCATCAATTGCTGTGGTGGTGCTGTTGAAGGTGCTTCATTGCTTTCTAGCAAATCAGTGAACACGTCCATCGAAGGAACGCTTGTGACGAGGGTTGGTTGTTGAGAAAACACTTCCGCGCCCTCAGTAGGCATGTTTTGACCATACAACTCATCAACGGAAGAAGATGGTTGGGTTGTCATTGGATCTGCTTCTTCCATGCCAAGCATCTGCGAAGCGATGTCTTGCTGCTTCATCTCTTCCCACTCATTTGTGCTGCTCGACGACTGAGGTCCTCGAAGCGCTCCAACGCCGAACAAGACCAGCAAGGTGAGAACGATAAATCCGACCAAACCGATGGACCCGTAAATCAAATCGTTTGCAACACTTGGCGCAAGGTCAGCGTTATCACCAACACCATCACCATCTGTGTCTTTGGATTCATCTGGATCTTCAGGAAACGCATCGTCTTTGTCAGGTACGCCATCCCCGTCACCGTCAAATGCATCGAACGTCGTCTCACACACGAGGCTTATGATCTCCAATTCTTCTGCGTCAAGGAATCCATCCTTGTTGAGGTCCATCCCTTTTGTGTCATAGGCGTTTTTCAAATCGAGTTGGCTGAATTCTTTGAGTGTGAGTCCCTCACCAAATGGCGAAAGTTGTGATGCGATGATAAGAATTTCATTCTCGCACGAACAGATCTCTTGGAGTGCCTCTCTAAATTCAATCTCTCCATCATCGTTCAAATCGATGTTGTCGAAACTAACACCATCGTCGTCAAATTCACGTTCCTCGATGACACCATTCCCATTTGCATCAGTTGCCTCGAAGACATCTCTTGCTTGATCTTCACAGAAAATTTCGATGGTCTCGTCTCCATCTGGATCGATTGGATCGATTGGTGGCATTTGTGAGTCTTCCCACACCGCTATGATGCTGACATCGGAGATCTCATCAAAGACAGTGAGGGTGATGTCAAACCGGCCGTTAGCGGGCATGTTGATGAACAAGGTGTGTTCTGTTCCCTCGCCAAATGAGTCAACTTGGACCTCTGACGTTGTCAATCCATCCATTGGTCGACCTTGACGCCCTTCTGCGAAACCATCGTCTTCAGGGAAGAATCCACCAAAGTCGAAGTCAATTACCGAGCCGCTGCCTTCGAGTTGAAGTTTCCCTTGGCCGCCATAAGTGTTCACTTCGAGGTAACTTCCGGGGTTTTCCAGTTCAACAAAGAACAGTAAGGACTCGCCAGCAGGGGCCTCGAGGCCATTGATTTCTTCACCGTTGAACAATTCAATTGGTGTACCATCGTACGTCCAAATGTACCTGTCTTCAAACGAGGCAGTAATCAGAATGTTCGCAAAGACATCCTCTGTGGTAAGAAGGATGTACCATGTGCCGGGCGTCGGATCATTGAACCCAATTTTATCGCCAGCCCCTGGAGTGGAGGATTGAAGGTCGAATTCACCAGAAGTTGGGAATTGCTCGAGCCGCATGAACATGGTTGCTTCCCCGTACCCTTCTGAGAGGTCGACTTCCAGTCGCTCAGTGCCTGTTGGGACTTGAATTTTGAAATATTGATCGAGTCCGTCGTATCCAGTCAGTGGTCCATACGCTACGCCTGGTGTGAGTTCAACGGCATCCTCAGGTGCAGTGTTGTCTGGCGCAAACGTCATTGTGGCGACAATTGTGAAATCGATCGCACGTTGGTAGGTGTAAGCAGTCACATAGTACCGTCCGGGCTCAACATCGTACAACGTCGCATCCTGATTGTTTCCTTGGCCGCTGTCATAGACAATTTTTCCTTGATTTGGATTATTGTCTTCGGAATCATCTGTAGCGAATGGTTCCTCGATGAACCAGAAATCAAATGGATCGGGGACAGTGCCCCATGAAAGGCCAATGTCGATGTTTCCACTGCCGGCGTATGTGCTGACGGTTAAACTTGAGAGGTTTTCTTCAACATCCACATAGTAGTAGAGCACACGGTCTTCAAAATCCGCTTGCCGGCCGACATCGATTGTCTGTCCCGTGACTGGAATGCCGTTGTTGAGTTTGGTCATGTCGTCTTCAGACGGGGGCGGGTCAGCTACTTCCCATGATACCGTCATCGCATAATCAGCAATGTCTGTTTGTGGGACAAGCAACACCCACCATCCACCAGCATCGGGCCAACTAATCTGCTCCCATGCATAGCCCCAAAATGCCTCGATCGAGCCATCATTGTCCCATGAACTTGGGATTCGGTTGTTGCCAAAGTACACATCGATTGTGATCTCCTCATCCTTGAATTCAGTCGGATAGAGGTTGAAGTATGCCATTTTGGTCATTTCATCGAGTTCTGCAAAGAAGAGGAGGTTGTCACCAGCCTGTCCCGTGATGCCATTGACTTCCTCGTTATTGTAAAGTTGAATGACTTGGGCCACAATTGTTCCATCGGGCATGACCCAATCTGCGCCGTAAATGGTGCCGTTGGCATTGTTGATGTCATCATTTGTGAGCATGCCTTCACCTTCTGGGAAGGTCCAATTGGAGACCCAAGTGACTTCAGAACCAATACTTGAGAGGTTCGTTCCAACAGTGATGTTGTCGAGCATTCCTTGGAAATAGTTGCATTCGCATCCCGCACCCATGCTCCCGATGTACAATTCATCACAATCGTCGCCTGAAGTGAAGCAATCGTTCGATCCAAAGTCACCAGCGGGGATCAAGGCCTGTTCGGCGCTTATTTCACCAGCTGCGAGGCCGTTGATTCGGAATTGGCCACCTACACCTTGGATGACATCAATTTCTACATGCGTCCACTGGTCGGCTGGGACCGTTGTGTTGGCTGTTGGATGTTGAGAAAGGCTGTATTCTGAAGCATAAGCGAGGGTGCCACCATTAAGGTACATGCCCCATCCGTAATCGCCTTTCATTGAGATGAATTGAATCCCGTCGAGGTTGAAGGGATGAATCCAAGCAGAGAGGGAGAGGCTCTCTGTGATGTTGAGTGCATCTGTGTGGTCGATTTCAATTCGGTCGCCATCATCTGCAAATCGCAGGGAATAATCAGCACCAGGTCCAACTTCCACAACACCGTAGACGGGGAAATATTGGGGGTCGTTTTCAAGATCGTTCCAAGTTCCGGGCATAATATTGCCCATGTTTGTGCTGGCGATGTGGACGTAGCCCTCATCATCGCTGGCGGACGGTTGGTCTGCACCCCAGTTTCGGTAGTAAAATGGAGCACCATTGTGCCATCGATACGCACCATCGTTGTCGCTGTCATAGAGACCGGTCCATAGGTGACGTGATTGATTGTCGAATGAGGCAAAAGTATCGAACAGCCATTGATTTTCTGCCTCGTCATCGACGGTGACAAGGAAACCATCCAATCCTTTGGCGACTTCGGCGGCAACGGTCCACGAACTCTCACTCAACAAGTGATATGTGTGGTTATTGGCAGGATTGATTGCCGTATCGAGGATGACCACATCTTCCACTTCTTGGGCTTGAACTGCGGGAGCCATCGGAACCAAGAGGCTCAAAAAAAACAACATGACAAGGGCCGTAGCCTTGGTTCGCATGGATTTTCCTTGCATGCAGGTGCTATATATCCACTGGTGCGATGTTTTTACAATGCTTTGTCGATGCTTACTTGAGCCGCTTTCCACCAATGCGTAGTTCAGTTTGGAGTGGCATTTGGTGTTCCCAAGCGAATTCCTTCACGATTCTCCATGCCTTTTCGGAACCTTCGTAATCCTTGACATCGATGATTTTGTTGCGTGTGTTGGCCTTGAACGCTGCTATTGGTTCAGCGTTCTTGAACACAAGGTAGGCCGAACCGAATCCAAACCGTTCCTTCATGATATCAGCAAAGTATGGAGCGATTGGATCGCTTGGGGGTAAGACAAAATCACGAATCGGTGGAATGTCTTTCGCTTCCTCCAGCAAGTTCTTCCTTCCCCAGCACACCTGGTCGAGTTCATCGATCAAAAAGCCCTTAACGAGGGTTCCATCGACTTCAAAGGACGTAAGAACAGCCTTGATTTCCTCTGGTTTGAAAGGTGTTCCAGCAAGTCGGAGCAGTTGTTTGAGTGTGATGACAGGGAAATCTTGGACGAGCGCACGAATGTACTCTCGGCGAAGTTCCACGGGGTCGTCACCACTGCGTTGTTTGACCGTTCTGAATCCACCGCGGAAATCTTGGACAATGTGCCCGGATCGAATGAGTGGTTGGACCAGTTTCCTGAATTCAGATTGTGTGAGTGCGTGGCGTTCTTTGAACAAATTTGGATCTGTGTTCGAACTAAAGAACTCAACAATGTCCCACAAATCTTCATCGAAAGGCTGGCCACGAATGGCTAATAAATTCTGGAAGTGCTCGTATGTAGCCCATACTTGATGGCCTCGGAGGTTGATTCCTTGGTGCAATCTGTTTGCACTGGCCATGCTCTTGAGGTCGACGCGATACAATTCACAACGACCGCGCAAAGCAAAATCATCACGAATTTCAGTCACTTCTTTGAGTGCCATGACTTCATTTTCCATCCTCGTTTTCTGGTGGAGGTTGTGGCGATGGAAGAGGGCTCGCTCAGCGATTTCTCGAGGTTGTGGATCAACGACACCGCCACGAATCATTCGTTCGCCCGTCATCTTGAACCCAATGCGTTCCAATGCTTCCCGAGTTTCTTTCTCTAAACTCGAGACTGGTTCACTGTTGAAATTCGACAAAACGGCCACATCGACAAGCTGGTCGGCGTGATTGTCGAGAAGGAGTTTGAATGCTTCACAGAACTCATCAATGTAGGCAGTGGGTACGTGCAAGTCCTTGATTACGAGGTAATCGTTTACCTTGAACATCAACACTTTGCCAATTGGGTCGATGCCCTTGAACACAGGAAGATACCAGCCTCGGTCCAACACACTGCGAACTTCCCAAATGAATCGGGATACATACGGGTCTGATTGTGTGAGAATCCTCATGGCTCGGTCTTCACGACGTGGTTGCTGCAGCAACTCCACTTCTTCTGGCATGCAGTAGAACGCCTCTGGATCGGGCACAAGCGCCATCACCTTGGCGATTCGACCAGATTTTTCCAAATTCATGAGGGCAATTGTGAGGTCTTCGAAGGAACGAGTGACGTAGAATCTCAGTGTGTTGCCTTTGACGGGGCCCATTCGACGTATGACATCAACCAGGGCGCTTTCGAAATCCAGAGGTTCGTACACATCGTGGACCCTGTGGAAGAGGGACAGCCGTCGTCGGCGTCCGGCAACATCCTCGAATTGTTTTACAACGAGCATCTGCCGCTCAAGATTGGACATTGCATACTTGATGTCTCGTTGGAGGGAGCGGTGCTCATCTCCAGTAGGGAAGTCTGCCATGATCTCCTGGCGTGTCACATTTTCTCCGATTGGGATCCTCTTGAGAAGTTCCTCTTCCATTGGACCAACCCAAGGCTCGGGCTTCAGGCCAAGCAACATAGGGATGGTATCTTTTGTTGTGTACCCCATTCGATTGTGCAACAGGCGACCCATGATGACATCAGAATCAAGTTGCATGTCTTGCCAATCCTTGAATCTAAAGTCCGTCACCCGGTACAGTAATTCCTGCTGTTTCTGGAAAAGCACGTGTGAATCAAAGGCAGAAAAACCGTCCTCATACTGCTGGAATGTCTTGTCGAGAACTAAATTTTGAACCCATCGATATTCAACAACATCCTCTGAACTATTGACGAGGCGATGTTCGTCAATTTTCAGTATATATTCAGCCTCATCCGTTTGTTTATAGAATCCTACAGAGAGTACATTCCGTGTCTCCAGTTCGTGAAGTATTTTGTCCACCATGGCACGAGGGAACGGCAAACGCTCCTCCAGTTGGTCACCAGTTTGTGGGCCTTCACTGCCAAGCATTTCGATAATTTTGACCCGCATGGCTTCGTGAGGGTCGCCAAGGGCTTGCTCATCCCAAGCGGTTGGTTTTCGTTCCTTGAAAGCTGATGCAATCTTGTAAGAGAGACCTCGCGTGTGTAATTCACGAAGATCGGTGACATCCTTTCCACCGTTGACCGACAAGCAGCCTAAGGTACCGTGGATTTCAGCCATGAAGGGTGAGAACCACTTACCGTCCAGTTGCTCTGAACCGGTCCCATCGAGTTTTGTGATTTTGCCTTGGTCTGATAATTCAGTGACCCAGCCCCGAATCGTTTCGATTTCGATGCCAGCCAGTTTCTCTTTGTACAGCGGGTTGTGGAATTCCTGATTGAGTCCACCACCGTGGGACATCAAAGTCATCAATTCCTTGGCGTTGGTTGGAATTGGTGCTTTATCGAGGTAGAATTTGTCGAGTTGTTCTGCTGTTAATTCAGTTGCTAAGCTGCGTGTTCCAAGCAGACGCCTCAAAATCTCAGGATCAATATCCTTGACAAGGTACGCCCTTGTTTTCATCGCCATCAGATCTTCGAAGGCAGACATGAACAGCGACATACCAAGCCGTGATGGTACTGTCACCTTGTTGTGGACAATTCGTGCCTCACCTTGTACACAGGACTGGAGGAAGATTTCGAGGCTCTTCATGTCGATGTCGCCAAACAAAATTTCGTTCTTTGCTTCACGCATCAAGAGGCTGTCATCCGTCGTTCGATGCTTGTTAAGCAAGGCCTCAGCCTTTTGTTGGAATTGTTGTGGACTGATTTCTTCAGCACCGATTCGTTTTGGAATAATCATCGAGCGACCAGCAACTTCCCGGAAACGCTTTGCAAAAATTTGGGTGTTGACAACGTACCGCTCAATGACTTCGAGGTGGTTATTGTTTCGGAATGCCTGGTACATTTGGCCCGGATCGACTTCTTCGGAAGTTCGTATCAACAGACCATTTTCATCAAACGACATTTCGATGACAGCGATGTTGTTTGATTCTGCCAAGCCTGCCATGAAATAGCCAAGGGCAGTGTTGAAACCACGGCCTCGACAGGTGGTGATCATGTACGTCGGATGGCCTCCAGTGAGCACTTGCTCGACAAGGATTCGGTTCGGGTCTGGAACTTGGAATGAATCGAGGCTGTGTTCTTCCAAGTGCCTCGCAATGGCGTTAGCGACATCATTGGAAAGTCCATAGGCGTCTCTGAGAACGATTCGAGGATCTTCTTCTCGTCGCAAGGAAACGATGCAGTGGCCAATCAAGTCGAGCAAGGCGTTGGAGAGTTCTCGCGAGCGTGACCGTGCTTCACCAGACCATGATGGGACTGTTGGACGATGGCCTGTGACCGATGCCACGTTGACACGAGTGCCTTGGATGTTGGTCACTCGGTAGGTCGAACCACCCAAGAGAATGACATCGCCACCGCGTAAGTTTGAGACAAATGAACCCGACAGTTGTCCAAGGATTGATCCCTCTGCGTTGAACACAAGGTAGGAGTTGTCGGGAGCAATGGTACCGATGTTGGTGTAGTAAATCATTCTCGAATAGCCGCGCTTTCCATAGATGTTCTCTTCCCAATCCACCCACACACGTCGCTCTTCTTCGAGCATGTCCAAGACTTCGATGAAATCGTCGTATTCGAAATTTCGATACGACCATGCATTGACAATGATTTCGTATGCTTCATCAATATCGATTTGATTGATGATCACCAATCCAATCATGAATTGAGCCACAACATCGAGGCAGTTTTCTGGGAAATCCAGACGATCCATGTCCCCTGTCTGAATCGCAGCTTGAAGGGCAGCCAATTCGAGGAGATCATCGACACTTGAAGGAAGGAAACGGGCGCGTGGAATACCACCTACATGGTGGCCTGCACGACCGATTCGCTGCAATGCTGTGGCAATATCACCGGGACTTCCAATTTGAAGGACTAAGTCCACTGACCCAATGTCAATTCCCATTTCCAGTGAAGATGAGGTGACGACGGCTCTCAGGTGGCCATGTTTGAGTTTCTTTTCAACATCCAATCGGATTTTCTTATCCATTGAACCGTGGTGCCCTGCAACCAAATCACCAAGGTAGGGTCGGAGTTTCAAGACAATGTTTTCTGTCATTTTTCTCGTGTTGGCAAAGACGATGGTGGTGTTGTGTGCCGCGATAAAATCGGCAATTGCTTCGATGTTTTTGTCGAAGATTTTCATCACGGACAAGTCACTGAATTTTGGATCAGTAATCAGAATGTCCAAATCAAGTTCTCTTGATCCAGAGACCTTCGCAATGCAGACTTTCGTTGCAGCTGATCTGCTTTCTTGATCGTCACTTGCAACCAAAAATTCGGCCACAGTTTCCAAGGGCTCCATGGTCGCAGAGATTCCGATCCGTTGCACGGGCCGCGTCAAAAGGGTGTCAAGATACGAAAGCGTGAGTGCAAGGTGGACACCACGTTTGGTTGGGACGAGCGAGTGCAATTCGTCGATGATCATGTATTCGACTTCACTCACAATTGGTTGGAACCGTGGTGAGGTGATGGCAATAGCCAAACTTTCTGGCGTTGTAATGAGGATATGCGGAGGGTTTCGCAGCATCTTCTGTCGCTCGCTTTGAGGCGTGTCACCTGTTCGTAAACCGACTTTGATTTCCTGTGCACGGTCTGGTAGGTAGCGCTCTGATATTTCCTTGAGCGGTCCAAGCAGGTTCCGTTGAATGTCATTAGCGAGGGCTTTGATTGGTGATATGTAGACGCAATAGACTCTTTTGTCGAGTTTTCCATCAAGTGCCCTCCGCACGAGTTGGTCGATGATCGTGAGGAACGCAGTCAATGTTTTACCGGAACCAGTTGGCGAACAGAGCAACAAGTGTTCTTGATCGATAATGGCAGGAATTGCTAATTTTTGTGGGCGAGTAAAATCTGGAAATGTATCCTTGAACCAGTTTCGAACGGGTGGGCATAACCGTTCCAACAAGGCCTCTGTTTCCAAAGGTTGGTCTAGATAGTGAATATCTGCCATATTTTTTCTCACTTGCCCGTGAGTCGGAGTCCAACGAAAGGAGTAAATGAACTTGTTGATTTTATCCGTCGAGCGGAATCGTGTCGGGGATGCTTCTATGCCCAACGCAGTCCGCCTTTTTTCCACCGATTTACAGGTTCAGTCGGTGGGCGGGGTGAGGGATTGAGCAGGGGAGATGTTTCGGCGTTTGGTGGCGTCTTCACCTCATGCAGAGCTTGGGTCGGGCATGAACCGATGCAGGACAAGCATCCGACGCATTGGGATTCAACGACAACAACGGGCCGCTTCGGTTTTGTCCGATGCTCTGGAGAATTCAGTAAAGGCAACAATGCTTCGAAGGGGCAATGCGGAATGCACAGGTCGCAACCCGTGCAATCTGCTTCAATGATTGCCACCATCGACTGTCCCATGATTTCTGCACACCGCCGTGCTTCTTAACGCTACGGTTATGGGGTTTGATGTCAATTTCAACGGTGAGGTTGAAAGGTGGCTTGCCTTAGGCAGGATGAGTGTGGATTTGATGCAAACCGAGGCTGACCGTTTGGAACGTATGTCCGGGATGCTAAAGCGCAGAGGAATTATTCTTCCAGCGTTTGAAATTCATGGCGGTGCAAAGGGTCTCTACGATTTTGGACCCGTTGGTGGTCGCCTCCGAAACCGTGTCAATCAAACATGGATCAATCATTGGCTGGCTCTCGGTAACATCGTCGAACTCTCATGCCCAACTGTAACACCCTACGCTGTGTTGGAAGCATCGGGCCACGTAGGTGAATTCTCTGATTTCATGACCGTTTGCACGAAGTGTGATGAAGCAAGCCGGGCCGACAGCCTGCTCGAACCCTCTCACCCAAATCCAGATGCACTCTCCAAGGCCGAACTGCAAACACTCCTCACACAAATCAATCCTGAATGCCCAAACTGTGGTGAACAGGCTTGGAGTGAAGTTACGGCTCAAAACCTGATGTTCAACACGACCATAGGTGCAGGTTCTTCGGGGCGACCAGGTTTCTTGCGTCCTGAAACTGCTCAAGGGATGTTTACTTCCTTCCCAGCATTGCTACGCCATAACAGGGATCGCCTCCCGTTTGGAGCCATTCAAGTTGGAAAGGGATATCGAAATGAAATCTCCCCACGCCAAGGTATGATTCGATTGCGCGAATTCAACATGGCGGAACTCGAATATTTTATCAATCCACATGAGCCTTCGAAGCATGACTTTTCTCCTTGGTCTGCGATACCATTCCGTTTGGTTGCAGATGGGAAGGAAGAGCAACACATGACCATTCAAGAAGCCATTGACAGCAATACGGTGCGTCATGATACGGTTGGTTACTTCATGGCACAAACATATGACTTCCTCCTGAAGGTGGGTATCGATCCAGAACGTCTTCGGTTCCGTCAACACGAGTCGGATGAAATGGCTCACTATGCAACAGACTGTTGGGATGCTGAAATCCATGGGTCATACGGTTGGATTGAATGCGTTGGTATCGCTCACCGAGGCTGTTATGACTTGGAAGCCCACGAAAAAGCAACTGGAAAAACACTCAGGGCGCGGCGTGAATTTTCAGAGCCAAAAGTAGTTGAAATTGATGGTTGGACCATGAATGGAGCCACAGCAGGACCTGCCTTCAGAGCGCTGGCCGGGGCTGTCAAGAAAGCTGTCGAATTGCTACCGGCTGAGTCGACTTTCCCCTCCGTGATTCAATTGGATTCGGGTGAAGAAATCGAGGTTCTTCCTGAGCATGTGAAACGTCTGCAACGGACCGAAACCATCACAGGCGAGTGGTACATTCCTCATGTTGTTGAACCTGCTTTTGGAATTGACCGCATCATTTGGCATATCCTTGACCACGCATATGATGATGAATCGAAAGATGGAGATGCATACACCGTACTGCGGCTTAGCAATCATGTTGCTCCCGTCGATTATTGTGTGTTCCCGCTCTTCGAAAAAGACGGCATGGGGGAACTCGCTCGTTCACTGCATCGCTCTTTGTGTGGTAAACCAAATGTGGTTTCAATCTACGATAGCAGCGGGTCAATTGGGCGCCGGTACGCACGAGCAGACGAGATTGGCGTACCACACTGCCTGACGGTGGATCATCAATCCCTTGAGGACCAGACGGTGACCATACGCGACCGTGACACGGGTGAGCAACAGCGAGTGGCCATCATTGATTTGGTCTGACGGTAGGAACCTTCCGGTTTCTCATCAAGGTTGAAAGACCCTCGGACCAAGGTTGCGATATGCCTGAGGTGAGCGATTGGACCGAACGGCATCGTCCAACCTCAGAACGCCACCTCGAGGGCAATGAAGTCCAACGGCGCAAAATTCGTGCATGGCTTGACGATTGGCAAAACGGCACGCCGAAAAAGAAAGCAATCCTCTTGGCCGGCCCGCCAGGGGTGGGAAAAACATCGGTTGCGAGAGCCATTGCTCAAGACCTTGGTTGGAATGTCATCGAGTTGAACGCTTCAGATGCTCGCAATGCCGCTGCCATCCGCAAGGCAGCCACACAAGGGAGCACACACCGGTCGCTCTTCCATGACCCAAATACCAAGAAACAACGAACTTTGATTTTGCTTGACGAAGTTGACCACATCTCAGGTGGTTTGCGTGCGGTGAGTCAGGACCGCATTGACAAAGCCATGCAGGGTGCCGATGAATCTGGAAGGGAAGTCAAACTCCATGGGGACTCAGGTGGGAAGGCAGAACTGCTTCACCTCCTCACCAACACCAAGCAACCAGTAATTTTGGCCTGCAATGAAATTATGGGATTATGGGGCAAGGGTTCGACTTGGCGGAACACAAGAGACCGATTCAAACCTCATCTTGAGATTATTACATTTGAACGAGCGAGCAATGAGGCCCTCCGCCGTATTGCCAAGCGCGTATTGCGTGAGGAAAACCTCGATTTTGATGATGCGGCAGTAAGTGCCCTTGTCACCAGTAACCCTGGGGATTTACGTGCATTGGTGCGAGATTTGCAAGTGTTGGCCTCGACGGCTCAAGGGTCGATCACGAAAGCGATGGTCGTGGCCCAAGCCGAATCTGGACGTCGAGATACGACATTGGAAGTCTTCCCTGGTCTCGATGCACTCTACCGTGAGACGGATGCGCAGAAAGCAGTAGAACTCGGCCGTCTAATTGACAAGCCTCCAAGCGAATTAATCAACTGGGTTCATTGGAACAACGCTTCGCTCTTTCCTGAAAAAATATCGATTAAGCGTGCCAACCATAGCTTGGCCCTTGCCGCTCAGATGTTGATGGGTCAGTATCAAAACACAGCCCACAGGTCATGGTATTGGAGCGGCCAACTGGCAAGCCTCTCTGCATCAGTGCCCAATAAAGTCCCGTTCCGTGATCGAATTTATTCTTCATATCCTGCATTTTTACGCCGTCAGGCTTCGTGGGTGCGCCCGGCAATCGTGAATCGCCTCACTGAATTCTCTGGGGCTAGCAAGGCAGCAGCTCGCGATGAAATGATGCCACTTTTGGCCGCCATGATCAAAGATTCGCCAAACATAGGTGATTCGACGGAGTTTTCTCTTTCCATTCGACTTGGCTTCTCTGGCGAGGAGCACGCTTCGATGGCAGGTTTGCCGCTAAGCCGACGATCCACGAAGGATTTGATTGAAGCCTACAATGAGGAGTTAGCCGCTTACATGGCAGCCCAAGAAACCCTGCAAAGTGCTCCAATTGAGATCATTGAAGAACCAGTCGTTGAGGATGAAAAAAGCGATGAAGATTCATCACCTTCGGGTCAAATGAAGTTGTTCTAAATCTATGATTTGTCATCATCGTCCATAATTCGACGGAACAATGCAATTGCTGCGCGGTCGGATTGGACCTTTTCTTCCCTTCGCCATGTATGAGGGTGCATCAAAATGACGGCCGTGAGTAATTCCAGCCGGCCAAACCACATCAAAATTGATGTGATGATGAGGGCGCCAGAGTTCATTCCCGCCCATGTATTTGATGGGCCATAGAAATCACCAATTGCAGGACCGGTGTTGCCAAGCGATGACGCAACCACCGTCGTTACTGTTTCGAAATCAGTATTCGGCATGAAGATTGAAAGGATGATGCTTGAGATTCCAAACAAACCGACCCAAACAAACAGCATACCAACGATGAGGCCAATTTGATTTCGTTCGACGACTTCACCATTCATGCGAATTCGTTCAATTTTTCTTGGTTGGGCAATTCGGACCAACTCACGCATTGCCACCTTGAATGCAAGCGTGACGCGGAGTAGTTTGAGGCCACCACCAGTTGAACCGGCACTTGCACCGACAATCATCAAGATGAAGATCAAAAGGTGTGTTGCTAAAGGCCAAGACGGATCCATGTAATCCGCAGAGCCAAAACCAGTCGAAGTTCCTATAGAAACGACTTGGAAGAGGCTGTCCCTCAATGCCTTGCCGACGGAAGTCCCCGAACCAATTAACGCTCCAGCCACCGCCAACACGATGACGATAATGTAGATCGTATAGTACCGAAACTCTTCATCGCGCAAGGCTTTCTTCGAATCCCCCTCCCAGAACATCCACAATAATGTAAAGTTCACACCAGCGATGAACATGAACACGACCACAATCATTTCGACAAGGACTGAATCGTAGTAACCAATGCTTGCGTCATGTGTTGAGAAACCACCCGTTGGCAATGTTGTCAGTGAGTGATTGATCGAATCGAAGAGGTCCATCGAACCAGTTCCAAACAGGAGAACGAATTCAGCAAATGTAAGAATAATGTACAATGTCCAAAGAGCGAATGCTGTTTGTTTGAGTTTGGGCCGCAACCTCGATAATGATGGTCCAGTGAGTTCAGCACGTGCCAGTGCCATTCCCCCGCCAATAACGCGTGAAAGAATCATCATGCCCAGCATGATGATACCCATTCCACCAAACCACTGCGTCAGTGAACGCCAGAGTAAAAGGCCTCTTGGTTGACTGTTGATGCAGTCCTCAGTCACACCAGGAATACAGTTTGGACTCATGTTGTGTGATATGACGGTTGCACCCGTGGTTGTGAAACCAGACATTGATTCAAACCATGCATTGACAGCGCCTCTCGCCATGTCGATCAATGCTACATCCGGGGTAAAGGGGCCATTGAAAACGCCACCTAACCAAAATGGGAGGGAGCCGATGGAAACAGCAATCGGCCAAACAAGCGCTACACCTGCAAACGCCTCTTTGTCCCGCAAGCGTTCACTGGTGTTTGTTCTGGTCCCAAAACTCAGCATCGTAATTCCACCAAAGGCGGAAATAAATGCGGGCAAAGCAAACGCTTTGAGCGCAAGCTCGACGGAATCCAACCAACCAGTGATGAGACCACAGGCAGCGAGCGGCAACGCTAACGCAATGAGGGTCCATCCAAGGATAAGGTAGAGCACGTCTGAGCGCATGGCCATCACACCCTGAATCTCTTTTCGATGTCAGAAATCCGATCTGGACTGCAGAAGATAATCAAACGATCTCCGTTGAGCAATGTTTTGTCTGGTGAGGGGCGCAGTGATTCCCAGTTGCCTGAGGTGTTTCTGCGCTGGATGAATGCAATGCGCAACCATTCTGGGAAACTGGCTTCATTGATTCGTTTTCCTGAAAATTTAGCACGCTCGTTCACTTCCATGCTGACCCCAACAATGTTTGGGATGTTCGTCAAGAGCGCATACGCGCCAGCGGTCTTTGTGTGAATCTGTGCAAGCATGTTATCGACTGCGACTCGCTTTCGATCGACTGCGAATGTGATCCCCATCCGCTGGGTGACTTTGACCAAATCTGCATCATAAAGCAGGAGTCCAGTTCGTTGAACCCCCATGTCGCTTGCCAACAGAGCAGCAGCAATGCTCGCAAGGTCGTCGGTCAATGCAGCGATGGCAATATGGTGGTCAGGGATACCAATTTCAGTCAGGATGTCTCGGTCAAGGTGGTCGCCGTGAATAACTTCGAGGTTGGGGTGGGCTCCAGTGGCTGAACCAGAAAGTTCGTTGGCCATTTGCAAATCACGTTCGATTACAGTGACTTTGGCACCAGAACTGAGCCAATCATCTGCAATCCGTCGACCTATTTTGTTCGCTCCGATCACGGCAACCCGTGGACTTACCGGGAAATCTGTGGCGGTGTGTCCAAAAATATTCAAAATTCGATTGAAACTTGTCAGACCGGTTGTGGCGACTGCGATTCTGTCGTTCGGAACGAGCATAAAATCTCCGTCCGGAACAATGCTCTTTTCACCCTCGCGCTTAAGACCGACAATCAATGGCATTCCACCTTCAATTTGTGTTGAAGCTTCACGCAGGGTCTTAAAAACAACATTTTTGGCGTTGCTTGTGACATCTAGCTCAATGATGTATGCATCGTGGCCGAACGGAATCACTTCTTCAATTGATGAGGATCTAAGGCCGGAATGCAATCTCTTAATCGCGCCTTCTAGGGGGTTGACCACGTGGTTAACTTTCGCCCATTCGATCAAGTGCCCATTGTTTTGTTCTTCGATGAAGTTCATATCCCTGACCCTGCAAATTGAGAGCAATGGGTCTGCATTTTCTGGTGCCAGTTCTTGATAAGCGTGGTTAGCGAGTGCACACGCGAGAAGGTTTCGCTCGTCAGAATGAGTCGCTGCAACGAACACTGAGGATTGCCCAATGCCCGCTTCATGCAATTTTTCACGCTTGGTCAAATCACCATGAATAACGAGAACGTCAAGGTTTTGAGCGTTTTTTACAGCGCGTGAATCAGAGTCAACAAGCACCACATCGATGTCTTCAGCTCGCAATGCCTTCGCAAGGTCTGTTCCAACTCGTCCAGCGCCACCAATAATAATTCTCATGATTTTCACCCGAGGTTTTCTGCCAACATTGGTACCTTGAATTCGCCGCCGTTCACATCGACATCCCCAACAGTCGACCAAACTGGAATCGAACGGTCAGTGCCTGATGTGAGTTGTTGGACAGGACTGTAGTATGCCTTGAGGAGGTCACCTGTTGGATCTGGTTGCTCGATCCAAGCGATGTAAGCTGTTGGAGTGTGAAGGAGCCACTTGTTGTTCACTACATCCACTTGTCCTTGTACAAAGCATGTGGACAACTCAATGCCCTTCGCTTCGCAATATTCATCGCTCAGTGGGAGTTCAATGTAACCCCATGCATGTGCTTCCCAAACTTGGTACTTGCTGTCTGTGAGCGCCCCAAAGGCATACCATCCGGGCAAATTCTGTACTCGCAGCAATGAAAGGTATGCGTTTGTTTGCTCGTCGCAATCTCCAGTGCCTGCAGCGAGGCATTCCGGCCCACTTCGCGCAACCATTGGTGCATTTTTGTCATAGGTGGCATGCTCATGAAGGTAGTCAAAGGCTGCCCGTGCGTACCCGTACGCATTGTCACTCTCGCCTTCTGGAAGCGTCTGGAGGATTTGGTTTGCTACTTCATTCACCACTTCATGTTGAGCGTTGATCGCCCACCCGCCAAGGGAACGACTATCGAGAACTGAGCTTGTCCCTCGGTCATACCACTTTGTGGTTCGATATTGTTGAGCGTCACCGAATGAGTTACGAAGAGAGACGTCATCAAATGTTCCACTGTTCGACATGCTGATGCCTGTATCGATGCCGTTGACTCGAGAATCGACTCGGTCACTGTTATCCCACCACGAGTAAGCCGTACTGGTGAGGCTGATGGTGAATTCGTAGGAAGAAGTTTGGTAAGCATCAAGGTTGAATTTGAGGACGACACAGGAACTCAGGGTGCAGAAGTCACTGCCTTCACCTGAACCGGGCCACCAGATTTCGTGTCCGTTGTTTGTGGTTAATTTTTCCGCTACGGACTTTGTTGGTAGGCCATTCAAAGGAATGTTGAACACTTCCCCGCCTTCAATGGTGAGCGTGATTGCTGAAATTTTCTGTACACTCTGGGTGGGCATGGCTAACGAGCCATCCGTAAATGCATAATGGGTCATCGAATTTGTCAGCGAACGGACATCAGAGGGAATGATGAGGTGTTCCACGAGATATCCGTCACTTTCACCGTTCATCACCTCAATGGTTTTTGAGACTGAATAGGTGGTTTCCAGAGGATACAGATGGTAGGGTGCTGCTTGGAGGAGGACCGATTCTTTGACCGCCGCAAACTTTGCGATGGAAGCTTCTTGAACGGTTGGTGAAGTGAACACAAAGGCGATGAAAATAACCATCACAATCATGCGAGATTTATTTCTCGTTCGTTTCATTATGTTCTTTGATCGACCGGTATGAGTTTGAATGACGCCAGGAGCGGTGGGTTTTTTTGTCATTTTGTATGTGCTATCGGCAGAACCGTTGTTGAATTGCTGCTCCAGTGCAAAGGACTTGGAGTTAAGATTTGCCAGCACGCGACCGCATGAATAGCAAATCGTGTCCCCGGGGAGGGTGACACTTCGGCAATAAGGGCAGGAACCCATGCTTACAAGGCTGAGCGGGCGTTGTATAACCGTTGTGTGCGGAAGGCCCCATAAATGCTTAATTCCAAAGAGGCAATAAATTGAACCCTTTTAGAGTTTAGCGGCCTATGTAAGTAAGTTTTTACTACAGTTTATGATTCGACCGCTTCCATTTCTGCTGCAAGCTTCTCTCTGATTTGCCGCGCCCACATCTTCCTGAGACGCTTTTTCCCTTCGCTTGGGATGGAATCCCAAATCCATTCCTCTGCTTTTTTGTTGACAAGCATTGCAAACGGTATGATGAAGATCCAAGCAAGGGGGTTGATGACTGCGTAAGCAAACATCACGAGGTACGCACATCGCCAAAATGTGGAACGCAGAACAGCACCCCAACGCCTTCCTTGAAGCATGAGTTGTCCATGAAAACAGCAGATGAGTGCTTCTGTGCGGGGTGCGAAAATGGAAAATGCTGCAACGGTGACCCAGAGTTTTGGATCAAAAAGACTGTCTTGAATCTCAAAAACACGGTAAAGGTGCACCATCCCGACCATGGCCCCTACGGCCAAACCGAGTGCCCATCCACTGGTAGGTTGGGATGATCCCGAACGCACTCGCTCCCTTCGCAGCAACATGTGCGCACCTACAGATGCAGCCAGGCATAAAAAGAGCAAATTGATTGGATTTACGACGGCACTCGCATCATCAGCCACGAACTTAAGATAAGGCAAGAGGATGAAATTATGTGAGGTCGAAGCGTAGATCCCACCAAGCAAAATACCCCAAAACACATTGCTCCAAGCCGTGGGCAAATCATAGAATCCAGAATACTTGGTCATGACACCTCGCCAACCAAGCGTCATGCCAATCAACGACGCCACTGCAGCGGCCTGAAACAGAAAGAATGTCGAGGCCATGATTCTGCGTGGACCCTGCCCTTCATCAAAGCGTTGCTTGATTTGTTGTGTGGCGTTGGCTTCAAAGACCTCGAGGCACAGGCGATGTCATGGCTCGTCTGCTTTTGTTTGGTGGGAAAGGAGGCGTTGGGAAAACCACCACGTCTGCAGCAACAGCGGTATGGTTGGCAGATGCAGGTCTACGCGTCCTGCTCGTGTCCAGCGATCCAGCCCACTCTACCTCCGACTCGCTCGATGTGGAAATAGGTTCGGAACCAACGCCAATTGAAGGTGTCCCTGGACTCTTTGGCTTGGAAATGGACCCTGAATCAAAAATTTCCTCAGTGCTCCCAAAAATGGGTGAGATGATGAATGGGTTGAACGGAAGTGGTGGATTTGGAGGTCTTGGTGGATTAAGCATGATGCTGGATCCAAATGCAAAAGACGAAATGAACGCCATAAAAGAGGAAGTCAAGGCATCCGACATGGTCATTCCCGGACTCGATGAAGCACTAGCGTTTGATGAACTCCTCCGCCATGTTGAAGATCCCACTTGGGACGTCATCGTCTTTGATACAGCGCCGACTGGACACACGCTTCGTTTCCTCTCACTTCCTGAACTCATCGAATCTTGGTCAGACAAAATCATTCGAATGATGCGCGTTTCTGGGGGGCTTCGCTCCATGCTTTTTGGCCGCAAAGAAAGTGATTCGATGAAAGACGAACTGGAACGCTTCCGACGCAGGGTCCTCCATGTTCGACGTGTGCTCTCGAACGAATCCATCACCTCATTCACGCTTGTGACCATTCCCGAACGAATGGGCATCAATGAAACACTGAGGGCGCACGCATCGCTCAAGGAATACAATTTACCTGTCCCCAACTGCCTTGTGAATCGTTTAACACCTGAATTTGACCATCCATTTCTTCAAAATCGCCGCTCTGCAGAATTAGCTCGCGTCGAGGAATTGAAGCAGGAAATGACCGGCGTAAACATCGCCACAATGGAACTCCTGGATGACGAAGTCGTCGGTATCGACTCGCTTAGAAACGTAGGCAATCGGCTCTATGGAGACGTCAAAGTTCACCCTGCAGACTTGGGTCCTCATGACATCGGTCAAGCCCTTCAACATTCTATACATCGTGGCATGACAAAGAAAATCGATGGCAAGGTAGAGCGAATTTCACTCCATTACCCCGGGATTGCGAGGGATGAACTTTCGTTGAGAAGCGAAGAAGGTGTCCTCTATGTTGGCTTGAATGGAAGGGAGCGGGAAGTCGTGACCTCCGTGCCGACAAAAGCAAGCAAAGTCTCGGCCAAACTCGACGGCGATGTGCTTCACCTTGACGTCCCCCTCGACCAAGACTGATTCATCCACGGGCATGGGTGCATTGAAATGGAAAGGGGGTTACGCTGAGGCATGGCACTCGAAGGTCTCTCCCGGGGTATTTTCCGGTCCATTGGGTTGCTCAAGAGCAAACGTAAGTTGGACGATGAAGAATTGCGAGAAATGACTCGCAGTCTTCGCCGAGCATTGCAAGAGGCAGATTTCAACGTCCGGCAGACAAAAGAAATCGTCGAGCGAATGGAATCAAGGCTGAGAGAAGAAGATCCACGGCCTGGTATCACCCTCCAAACACACGCAATGAACATCCTCTACACGGAACTGGTCCGACTTCTCGGCCCAGCACATCAATTCCAGCCGCATGGTGCAACACTGTTACTTGTCGGATTGTACGGTCAAGGAAAAACCACGACCACCGCCAAATTGGCAGAATGGTACCGTCGTAAACACGGGCTTCGTGTGGCAGTGATTGAGGCCGACGTTCACCGTCCGGGTGCGTATGCACAACTTTCACAATTGCTTGAGGATTCATCAGTTCAAGTCTATGGTGAGCCCGATACAAAGGACGCACCGACAATCGTTCGGAATGGACTGAAAGCGTGCGCTGCAGCCGACCTTGTAATCGTCGACACAGCAGGCCGTCACCAACTTGATCAGGAACTGGTTGATGAATTGGAACAAATTTCTGGCTTGACTCGTGCCAACGAACGATGGTTAGTCATCGATGCACAGGTTGGTCAAGCAGCTGGACCCGTTGCAGCATCCTTCCACACACTCGCTGGCGTGACAGGTATCGTGATCACCAAACTCGACGGTACAGCACGCGGTGGTGGTGCCCTTTCTGCTGTTGCAGCAACCGGCGCGCCAATTGTTCACATCGGTGTAGGAGAAAATATTGGGGATTTGGAGAAGTTCGAATCCGACCGCTTCATCTCTCGACTCCTTGGCATGGGTGACATTCAGGGTCTCATTGATTTGGCTCCTGAAGACATGGATGAAGAAGAAGCAATGCGTCTCACACAACGTTTGATGAGCGGACGATTCACGCTTAACGACATGTACAAGCAAATGGAAATGATGTCGAAGGTTGGAACCATTGACAAATTAATGTCGTTTCTCCCAGGAAACATGCTCGGCGGAATGGGTGCCATGTCCAAAGGACAAAAAGAAGCCATGCAGGGGAACCTCGATCGTTACCGCACCATCATGGACAGCATGACGGCTTGGGAAAAGAATGAACCTGCCAAAATCAAGGCTGACAGGATTCGCCGTGTGGCGCGTGGTGCAGGCGTTCGCGAAAAGGACGTTCGCGAACTGATTGCTCAGTGGAACCGTTCGCGGAAGATGATGAAGGGCATGGGCGGGAATCGCAAGTTGAATAAGCAAATGCGAAAGATGATGAAAGATGGAGAAATGGACCTCGACCCGTCATCCTTCGGCATGTGATTTGTAGACCAATGTGTCGAATTTTCTACGTTGCAAGGCCAAATCAGCAACATATTTTCCAAGCATTCACTGTTGTGTTGAAAAAACAGTTGTTCATATACCTCCCGTTCGTTCTTTCCTACATGAACAGAAATGTTACTGAATCGAAAATGAAAGTCACCCTCTTGGGTGCAATTGGATCAATCTTGGGCTTGTTTGCATTATCAACGATTTTGCTTACACAGTCAGCAGCAGTGCTCATACCACTCTTGTTTGCTCCAGTTGTGTGTGGAATCTTTGGATTGCTCTTGTATGCATCGAAACCAACCCAGGCAAACTCGCCCTTGCTCAACACCCCGGCAACGTTCCCAATCCGGAACTGAAGCAGCTGTGTACGTTTCCAAGGCAACGAAACTGGTCAATGGCTAAATACGACTGGATTGCGGTATAAAATCGGTTATCCACTTTGCAGTCGAGGAAGGACGAGGTTGAACGCGCCAGGTCGATGGGCCTCGAGCTCAACGCTGAAGGGAATGCATGGGTTCCAATCAATCAATCCCCTCGTCGAATGACACAACCCTCGGAGCACCGGCGGCAACGTCCGCCACCACGACCATTGAAGTCCACAAGCCAAGACATGGTCGTGAGGTTGCCCCCTGCCCAATCGAGATCTGTATACGAAAATCCGACGACGAGCTCACTGCAAATCGTGTCCATCTTTGTCTACGTCTTTGTGTTCTTCGCGGTGATCGGAATAGTGATATTTTTGATTCTGTTGTCTTTCCTGCCAATTTTGGGTTCATTATCCCTGTGAATGGGGGTGTTTATCCCAAGGTGTTGGCCATCAGTAGGTTTTTGCCAACAACACACGACGTGTGGTTGGGCTTCCACTCATGTGGCAGGGTCGTGCCTCAAGATACTCATCGGTTGAATCGCCAAGGAAGGCAAAACCTGTCAAGCGCTCGATTGCCTCTGCATGGGCGTCTGTTCCATCGAATGGTAACTCGTAGATGTGGCCGTCCTTGACTTCACCGTCAAGGATGTACTCACCATCCACCATTGTGATCCTTGGGAGTGGTTGAACAACATCTGACATGTGTGCCTGTGAACGTTTCCTCAATTCAGCAGAGATTTCATCAAGCACCGTGTGGCAAGCGTTGGCAATGTCATCAAGGGGCAACGGTTCCTTGCCACCTGTTCTGCGTGCAGCAAAGGCTGTGCCTTGTGCTATATCGCGTGGACCGATATCGAGGCGAAGTGGCACACCTTTGATTTCCCAATCGTAGTACTTCTGACCAGACCGGATGTCTCGTGCATCAACCTTGACCCGCAATCCATGCTTGCGCAATGTTTTGGCCACTTCCTCAGCAACAGCGACCGTATCGACTTCAGAATTTTTCTTGATCATTGGGCAAATCACGACTTGGAACGGCGCAACCGCCGGGGGCATAATCAGTCCATTTTCATCACCGTGCATTCCAACAACAGCGCCAAGCAATCGCTCTGACATTCCGTAAGTGGTTTGGTGAACATGCTGTTGTTGTGCCTCGAGGTTCTCGTAAGTGATATCGAAGGCTTTTGCCCACTGGTCGCGGTAATGATGGCACGATGCCACTTGGAGGGTTCGACCGTTTGGCATGACTGCATCGATGCCGATGGTGTACCAAGCTCCTGGGAAAGTATCCCACAATGGCCGCTTTGCCTTAATCACTGGTAAGCAAAGATCTCTCATCACGTTGTCAACGATTTCCAAATCCTGTTCGATCTGACGGGTGGCATCCGCCTCATCAGCGTGTGCAGTGTGAGCTTCAAAGAAATGAATTTCGCGAACACGAATAAAGGACCGTGTTTGCTTTGTTTCATACCGGAACGTGTTGACCATTTGGTACACTTTCAATGGTAAATCCTTGTGAGAGCGAATCCAAAGTGGAAACATAGTGTACATGGCCGTCTCAGATGTGGGTCGAAGGAACATTGGAATGTCGAGTTCATTTTCCCCTGCATGCTTCACCCAGTACACTTCCTTCTTGAAGCCACCTTCTTCATCTTCATCACGGAGATCATCGGGGTCCACGCCTTCTTCACGGGCCCGCTTGAGTCGAGCCACAAGGGCATTTTCACGTTCTAACAAATTCTCTGGAATGAGCAAAGGGAAATTCACTTCTTCATGGTTGGTTCGCTCCATTTCTTGATGTGTAAGCGCATCGATGAGTTTCATTGTCTTCCAGCCATAAGGCCGCCAGACATCCATGCCCTTGATTGGGTATCGTTTATCGACGAGTTCAGCCGCTTCAACAATGAATGGATACCACTCGTTGAAGTTCTCTTCCTTTGAAGGAAGGCCTCGTTTTGCCTTACCGGGTCCTTGGCTCATGGTTGAGTTCGGTGGACACCTGCTCATCAAGATGACGCATCATTATCTGTTGAAGAATCCACTTGTTTGAGTTGAGCAAAGGCCACCAAGGCAGCCCCGCACCATGCTGCTTCAAGGATCAAGAAGGCCCACTCATCAATTAAAAAGGCCCGAATTCCCAACAATGCAGAACCAAAGGCCATCAACATCAGGTAACTCGTCTGTTTGCTGTGGAGGACATTCCGCGTCTCAAGAACAAACGCAAGGAGAATAGATATCATTCCGATGTAGGAAAGAAGTTCGGAAAACCCGTCGATATTCATAGGGATCACGAACGGCGCCACATGACAACCATCGCAACGAGGAGGCCAATGACAGCAACAATGTCAGGAATACCCAATGCGCCATCAGGGAAAGGGAGGGACCATCCCAAGCCGTTACCGAGTTCGTGGGGGCTCGCGAGGTTCATTTTCGTGTAACCGTCCGATGGACACAAGTCACTTTCAAGGCAACCACTCCCCATTACGGATGAAAGAAGCCCGAAAACATTGGCCACGACAAGTAAAAGAAGTGCTCCAAGTCCAAACAATGGGGCTTTGGAAGCACCCTTCGTCGTAGGGAGAGGCGTGAGAGCAGGAAGTTCCCCGGGGGGAAGTGGTTCCGGTATACTCTGGGCTGCAGGAGCAAGATCGCCGATGACTTCGATCAACATGTTCGTAGGTGGAGCCACTTCTGTGAGTTCCGCAACCGGTGCATCAACCATATCTCGTGCCTTTTTGGGCCGAGCGGGCGTAATTTTGATGCCGTAGAGTCGGTCTGCGAGGGTAACCAATGCAGGGTCATCCGCAATGTCTTCAGCTGATAAATCGCCGTCCAACAACTGTTGCAACTTATCTCGCGATGTGCTCATGGTAAACCCCCTGTGTGACGACGGTGGAGGACTTCATTCAAGAATCCTCCTTCTCAATTACGCGAACTGAATTTCAAGCGTTTCCTGCCTTTTCGACTTCAGCCCAGTCCTTCATGAAGCCAGCAAGGCCTTTGTCGGTAAGCGGGTGGGTCATTAATTGGCGGAAGGTCTTTGCAGGCATTGTGGCGGTGTGTGCGCCAAGTTGAATGCATTGCAAGACGTGTGTGGGGTGTCGAATTGAAGCGGCGAGCACCTTGGTGGTGATGGATGGGTAATTGTTCCATGTTTCCATGATTTCAGCAATCAAATTCATTCCATCATGGCCTGTATCATCAATTCGTCCAATGAACGGAGAGACATAAGTTGCTCCTGCTTTGGCAGCCATCAGGGCCTGAGATGCTGAAAAAATCAATGTCACATTGGTTTTGATTCCCTCTTCTGTAAGAATTTTGGTCGCAGCAAGCCCTTCTGGCGTGCATGGGATCTTGATAATCACGTTTTCCGGGAGTTCTGCTTTGAGCGCACGCCCTTGAACAACCATGCCTTCCGTATCCATAGCCGTTACTTCGGCCGAAATAGGTCCATCACAAATCGATGCAATTTCAGCGACAACTTGTTTGAAGTCCCGGCCACTTTTCTTAATCAGCGATGGGTTGGTTGTCACGCCATCTAGGATTCCCCAAGCGGCAATTTCTCGAATTTCGTCAACATCTGCGGTATCTAGGAAGAACTCCATGATGCATTACCCTCCGATGCGCTCCTTCAACTCTCCGCTTGGATTTGAATGCTCATTCATTCATATTCTGTGTATTTCGCAGATGAACCACGCACGACATCAGCTGGATATTTCATCCGATTGATGGCAAATTTGTCGTTCATGATTTGGATCGGATCAAGGTTCAAAATACTGCATAAACGAAGGCAATACATCATGACATCAGCCGTTTCATGAGATATGTTTTGAATCAGTTCTTGGTCTGCTTTTGCATCTTCAACAGAAGGGTTGGTCCACTGCACGGTTTCTGTGAGTTCCGCTGCTTCTATACCCACCGAGGCAACAATATTTTTGATGCTATGGAACTGATTCCAATCCCGTTGCTCGACAAAGGAATCAAGTCGCTGCATGATGTTGGCTAGGCTATCTCCATCGCTCATAGCAAGGGTTTCAGCCCGCCGCTAATGGTTATTCCCGTTTCACTTACGGCTGATTGCCTTTCGTGCTGCAACTGCGATGTATGGTGAAGAAATGTTCATCACTTCGAGCATCTCATCTGCTTGTCCTGATTCGCCAAAGCGATCTGGAACACCAACCATTTCGAGGGGTGCAAACGTGTTTGCAACCAAGTGTTCGGCCACAGCACTGCCAAGTCCACCAATCACGTTGTGATCTTCGGCCGTAACGAGGGCACCGCATCGACTCACGAGTGAATCGATGAGGTCACCGTCGAGTGGTTTGAGCGTGTGCATATCGATCACCGCAGCACTGACGCCTTCTGCAGCAAGTGCTTCTGCAGCCTTGATAGATTCTGAAACCATAACGCCACATGCAATGATGGCGACATCAGTTCCTTCTTTGAGTTGAACGCCCTTTCCAATTTGGATGGTGCCTTCTGCTGCATCGTCGTACATGACAGGGGTTTTGTTTCGTGCTGTTCGCATGTACGATGGTGAGTTCGTATCGGCCAGTTGCATGGTCAGCGCTCGGGTGCTCACATCATCGCAAGGGTGCATGACCACGACATTGGGGAGTGTTCTGAACACTGCCAAATCTTCAATCGATTGAGCAGAGGATCCGTCGGTACCAGTGTGCGTTCCACCGTGGCTGCCACACAAATGCACAGCTAGGTTCGGTCGAGCCACTCCGTTGCGCATTTGTTCAAAGGCGCGCTCTGTAAAAATTGCAAAGGTACTCGCAAAAGGAATGTAACCAGATGCAGCCATACCAGCGCCAACGAGAAGCATGTTTTGTTCACCAATTCCACAGGAGACGGTTCGCTCTGGGTGTGCTTTTCTAAAGTGCAATGATTTGGTGGATTTGCCCAAATCTGCTTCAAGGACAACCACCTTAGGATTGTCTGCAAGGTCGAGCAAGGCTTGGCCGTATCCATCACGTGTTGCTGCCATTCGTGTCATGCTTCCACCTCGCCGAGTTCGATCATCGCTTGTTTGTACTGCTCATCGTTTGGAGCAGCACCGTGGAATGCTGGATTGTTTTCCATGTAGGAAATCCCGCCACCTTTGATCGTGTGGGCGATTAGAATCGAGGGTCCGTTGGAGTTTTCATCCGCTTCGAGGAAATCCAATCCATCCATAATTTCGGCCATGTTATGCCCATCAATTTCTTTGACATTCCATCCAAAAGATCGCCACTTTGCGGGAATGTCAAACATCCTCATTTGAGCTTCACAGAAATCGTCGTTTTGAATTCTATTTCGGTCGAGGATGACTTTGAGGTTGCCAAGTTCGTGATGGGCTGCAGCCATAGCCGCTTCCCAAACACTTCCTTCTTGCATTTCACCATCGCCAATCATGACGAACGCACGTCGGTCACTTTTGTCGAGACGTGCTGCCACTGCACAGCCCATCCCAAAGGACAAGCCCATGCCAAGGGACCCTGCTGAAAAATCAACACCTGGGCACCATTTCATATCGACGTGACCTTGGCAAACGCCGCCAAGAACTCGGTATGATTTCAAATCTTCATGGCTGATGAAACCCATTTCAGCAAGGACCGCATACATCCCTGGGGAGGCATGGCCCTTGGAGAGAATGAAACGATCCCGGTCAGACCATTTAGGTTCGTCAGGCCGGACGCGCATACGAGTAGCGTACAAGGCAGCGAGGAGGTCGATTTCAGATAATGAACCACCCGGGTGGCCCGCTTGAGCACGGTAGACCATCTTAACTATCTCAACGCGGCACTTTCGGGCCATCTCTTCAACTTCGGCGATGCTTGCGGACATATTCTCCCCTGCTAACCTTCGGCCTTCACGGACGCCCTTTGATGGTTGTGCATCTCAAGGTTGACTGATGTGACTCACTTCTTGACAGGTGGAAGCAATGCTGCTGTGAATTTCTTCGCTACATCGCCTGCAACGATGACAGCATCGCTCAACAAATTATTGCCTTTCGGAAGGGCTCGTGTGGCCAGCCAAATGAAGACGGCCACAAACCATCCGAAGAAGACCAATGAGAGCAAATTATTGAGTGTTACAACGCCAAAGATTTCAGGTAATTGAATGTCGAGGACAATTAACACCGCGATCAACACACCCAAGATTGATTCCCCCGCAATGAATCCAGCACCGATCAGAACACCACGGTTTTCCACCTCTTTCGCAGCATCCAATGCTTCCTTTGATGGTTCGATGTCGAGCCGTCCATCCACACGGTAATGCGCTGTTCGAAGGGCGAAGTACGAGATGATTCCACCCAGCATGATTGGAACAGACAATCCGAGCGGGAGATAAATTCCAATTGCCACTGACATTACAGGCATTCTCAGGTAGATGAGCACTACGGCAATCACTGCACCCAACGTAACCATTTGAATATTCAAATCCCCTCCAAATGCACCTTGGATGATGGCACCGATCAATTCTGCTTGAGGTGCAAATAATGCATCTGTACAGTCGTATTGATCATCAACAGCGAGGGTAAGGTTCGTGTTCGCACATGCGGTCTTTGAAATTTGGAACGCATCATGGAGGAGGGCCAACGTTGGTCCAATTACAACAGCCCCTGTGAGGACACCTATGATCTCCGCTACTTGTTGCCGCCAAGGTGTCGCCCCAACCATGTGTCCTGTCTTTAGATCCTGCATCACGTCGCCTGCAATCGCTGCGGATGAGGCGACGACTGCAGCAATGAGGAGGGTCGCCAACATCAATTCTTCACGACCGAGTCCAAGCATCAAATCTCCAACGACCCAAACAAGAGCCACAGTGAACAGCAGGGTGGCGATCGTCATCCCGGAAACTGGTGAGTTGGAAGAGCCGACCACGCCCGCAATGTAGCCTGCAACAGCTGCGAAGAAGAATGCTACAACGGCCAAGAATAGAGCGCCAGCGAGCGCAAGGCCAAACGATCCAGTTGACCACCAGTAGAACCCGAAGGTAAGAACGACAAGAACGCCGCAGAACATGATAACCTTGTCCAACGGCAAATCGATTTCCGTTCGAAGAGGTGCAGTTGTCCCCTCCTCGGTTTTAATCAATGCTTTGGACAGTCCCGTGATGATGGTTTTTCGCATCGACCAGAGGGTATACACACCGCCAACGACCATTGCCCCGACACCAACATACCGGATTTGTTCAGCCCAGATGTCATAGAATCCACTAACGAGCGTCGGTGAGTTCGGCCAACCATGAATGAGACCGTACATAGGTACGAGGATACCGAATCCAATAACACCGCCGAGGAAAATGAATGAGGCGATTCGAACACCGACGATGTAACCAACAGAAAGCAGTGCAATTGACAAATCCATTCCTGCATACAACCGCGTGCCAAGGAAGCCGACCGCTGATTCAACAGTGTGATGTGTGACTTCGAATCCTTTCACCATCAATCCGTAAATACCGCCAATTCCCAGTGCATACAGGATGGCAAGTGCCCCCTCGCCGCCTTCTTCTCCAGCCACCAACACTTCTCGGCAAGCGACGCCTTCAGGGTAGGGAAGTGCCTCTTCGACAATGAACAATCGACGAAGTGCGATGGTGAACATTGTGCCCAGCAAACCTCCGAGGGTTGCAATGATGAGTGTATCAAACCATTGAATGTCGTCCCACAGGCCGATCACAAGCATGGCAGGAACAGTGAAAATGACACCCGCTGCTAAGGATTCACCAGCACTTGCCATCGTTTGAACCGCGTTATTTTCGAGGATGCTGACATCCTTGAACAGCGAACGGAGAATGATCATCGACATAACAGCAGCAGGAATACTCGCAGAGACGGTCATGCCGGCATACAACCCAAGATAGGCGTTTGCGGCCGTCATTAGAATACCAAGAAGGATACCAACAACAATAACGCGCAAGGTCAACTCGGGTGGTGATTCTGACGCCGGAATGTACGGGTCATGCTCAGCGCTCATTAGGTTCCCCAAATCAAACAGGTTGTTCAAGACATCGCAACGAACTCACAGGGTATTCCACCATTATTATCATAAGTCTTCCATAGAACCCATGCCACGAAGGTGCTAACCTTCATGGGTGATTTGGATGACACGAGGTGCATGGCATGACATCAGTCCTGAGGAAACGTTCCTAAAATTGAACACACAATCAGAGGGACTCACAGAAAACGAAGTTCTCGTGCGCCGTGAAGAGTACGGAGAGAACAAGCTTCAGGAACCTGAAAAAACGCCGGCATGGATTCGCTTCATCTCGCAGTACAACGATCCACTCAACTACCTATTGATCGGTGCAGCACTGATTGCACTCGCAATCAATCCAGACCACCCAGGCGACGCCATCTTCATCTTCCTAGTGTTAACAGCGAATGCAACCTTTGGATTCTGGCAGGAAGGTCAGGCAGAGCAAGCCATGGATTCGCTGAAACAAATGGCTGTATCGAATTGTATTGTGATCCGTGATGGTGTTGAAAAGGAAGTATCCACACCATTGTTGGTCCCAGGTGATATTGTTAAGCTGGAAGAGGGAATCAATGTCCCCGCAGATGTGAGAATTGTTGAATCCTATCAGTGCAAGATTGACGAATCCTCGCTTACTGGTGAATCAGATAGCATCAAGAAAACGACACCAGCAATACCAACAGAGGCCTTGCTGGCCGACCGAAACAACATGGCCTACATGGGGACGAGCGTAGCCACTGGAAGGGCTATTGGAATTGTTGTGAACATCGGCATGGAAACTGAACTTGGACGAATCGCAAGTGACATCGTTGGTTCGGAGTCACCGAAAACGCCTCTTGAGCATAAACTTGAATCCCTTGGGAAGTTCCTCGGGTCCATCGCATTGGTCGTCGCTATTTTGTTGGTGTCCTTTGAACTCATATTCGCACTCGGCGATGATACAGCAAACCTACGTGAGGTGGCTGTTGACCAATTCATCATCGCCATCGCCATATTTGTTGCTATTGTACCAGAGGGGTTGCCGATTATTCTCGTGATCACGCTTGCTCTCGGCATGAGAAACATGGCGCGCCACAAGGCAATCATTCGCCGTATGAAAGCAGTAGAAACACTTGGATCAACAACTGTCATCTGCTCTGACAAGACGGGTACACTCACCAAGAATCAAATGACGGCTCGACAACTTACCACTACAGAAGGAACCTTTACGATCTCCGGTGAAGGCTTCAAGCCATCTGGTGACCTGAGTTACAACGGGACTGTTGTCACAAATGACGAACTATCAGGGTTCCAAAGTGATCTTGCGTTCAGGCTCTCTGCGGCATGTTTGAGCCTCTGTCACAACTCACATATCTCGAAGGTGGACGGCCAGTGGCAAGCACTTGGCGACCCTACTGACTCTGCTTGCGCAGTGCTGGGATGGAAAATAAACGGCGATGTAAAGAAATTCGCACAACGCCACTCAAGACTCCACGAATTTTTCTTCGACACAACACGAAAGCGAATGTCAGTGATCCACGACTATGAAGGCGAGCGCTGGGTGTTCTCCAAAGGTGGAGCAGGCGGTTATGTTTCCTTGGTTGAATGGAAAATCAAAGAAGGGGAAATTGTTCCAATTGAGCAATCTGATTTCGAACTTGCATCCAAAGCGAACAAAGAAATGGCTGGACAAGCCATGCGCGTCATCGCCTTGTGTGCTCGTCGTCTAGATGATGACGAGGATATAGAAGATATCAACACCGTCGAATCCAGTTTCATTTTCCTCGGCCTTGTCGGCATCATGGACCCGCCCCGAGCGGAAGTCAAGGATGCCATTGCAATCTGCCAACGCGCAGGTATTCGTGTTAAGATGATTACAGGTGACCAACAGTACACTGCAGAAGCAATTGGGCGAGAACTCAACATCACCGAAGGCGGCATTCCACCTGTGAACGGGCGTGCTCTCACCGATTTTGATGATGAGCAACTTGCAGAAGCATCTGCACAGGCTTCGATCTTTTCGAGGGTGACACCCGAACAGAAAATGAGAATCGTATCATCGCTCCAAGAACAAGGGGAAATTGTTGCCATGACTGGTGATGGTGTGAACGATGCACCTGCCCTCTCACGTGCAAACATCGGCATAGCCATGGGCATTGCCGGCACAGATGTAGCAAAGGATGCCGCCGATATGGTGCTCCAGGATGACAACTTTGCCAACATTGTTCATGCGGTAGAAGAAGGTCGGAAAATTTACCAAAACATACGCAACTTTGTCCGTTACCAAGTATCTACGAATGTTGCGGCCGTTGCTTTGATCATCATCTCGACGCTCATTCTTGGGTGGAGGTTGCCATTGACTGCCACACAAATTCTCGTGATTAACATCCTGATGGATGGACCACCAGCAGTCGCGCTTGGTGTAGAAAAGAAGCACGGAGAAGTCATGAATCAACCACCGCGCCGTGTTGACGAAGGGTTACCAAATTCCCGTGACATCGCCCTCATTTTCTTCCTTGGTGCAGTCATGGTCACAGGCACCCTTCTCGTATTCTTCCTTGCAGGCGGCGGAGTGTGGGAGAAAGGAGACTCTTGCAACTTGCATCCATTGGAAGACCCAGACAACGCCCCGTTCGATGTAGCATTGTGTGAAAGCGGTGATGCAGCAGAATTGGAAAAGTCCAACGAATACAAGAACGATCTTTTCGACCATGCCCAAACCATGACGTTCGGTGTGTTCATTGTGTATCAGCTGTTTAACGTAATGAATTGTAGGAGCAATCGTGAAAGTGCCTTCAAACTTGGTCTATTTTCCAACAAGTGGATCAATGTGGCCTTCATGCTCTCACTTGGATTGTTATTGTTCTTCGTGCAATTCGCCGAAGTTACGATTCCATTCACATCCCTCGCCATCGGTTCACTCATGACAACCTCCCCGTTATCTTCAACGGATTGGGTCATCATCTTTGCAGTGGCTGGCTCGGTGTTTGTCATCGAAGAATTCCGAAAATTCATCGTAAATTCTAAATTCTTTACACCGGGGAATTGAACGCGATGAACATGTGGATAAAACCACATCTTCAAGAGGAAACCACCTCAGGGCAAAGCATGTCAGCATGGACTTCAACACGAAGCGTGGCTGGTAGCAACGAAGACTGGCAACAACGCCTCGCTACATCCCTCCAACAACATGCTTGGAGCGCTGCATTGACCAACATCGTTGGTAAATTGGCCGCTGGAGAACAACTCACGCTCCAAGATGGACTCACCCTCTACCATCATTCGAACTTGAACGAGGTCGGTCTTCTTGCAAATGAGGTGCGGACTGCTAGGTTTGACAACAAGGCTTTCTTCAACAGCAACGTCCACGTGAATCAGACAAATGTATGCGTGCTGGCCTGTAAATTCTGTGCGTTCCGACGATCGAAAAAAGCAAAGGACGCATACGCAATGGATATTGATGCTTACATTGAGGATTTAGCAAAGTATGCAGAGCACGTCGATGAAGTTCACTCTGTTGGAGGCCTCCATCCTGATTGGGGCGTCGAACATTATGAATCGCTCTTCCAAGCGACCAAGAAAGCCTTCCCCCACATCACAATCAAGGCGCTTACTGCCGTAGAAATCAAGCATCTTTCCCAAGTATCCAACACCACATATGAGGACACACTCCGACGTCTGAAAGAAGCCGGTCTTGGCTCACTGCCGGGTGGTGGCGCAGAAATCCTCGACGATGAGGTCCGTGCAATCATTTGTAACGGGAAAGAAAGTTCAGATGAGTACCTTGAGATTCACCGAACTGCACACCAAGTCGGGCTATCAACAAACTGCACCATGCTTTTCGGCACGATCGAAACCCTTGAACAGCGACTCAACCACATGATCTCACTTCGTAACCTCGCCAATGAAACAAATGGTTTCCAATGTTTTGTCCCATACCCATACCTCCCAGATAACAGCAGGTTACCTGAGGCCCAGTTGGCAACCGGCAGTGAAGTCCTACGAACCATTGCGATTTCTCGCCTCATGCTCGACAGCATCCCCCACATCAAAGCATATCGAATGAACATCGGTGATGAACTAGCGGAATTGGCCCTGCAGTTTGGCGCTGATGACATCGATGGTACGGTACAAAAAGAATCCATTATGCACCTTGCAGGCTCCACAACACCACTCGAACACGACCGTTTCCAGCTCTCGCGGCTGATAAAAGACGCAGGATGTATTCCCATTCAACGGAACACCACGTACGAGCGATTTGAACTGTATGACGCTCCTGAACCAAAACGCATACGAAGACTCAATGTTGTCCAATGACGAGGTTTTTTTGATGGCAACGAAGGAACAATGGAAGAATGTGATTGGAAGGGTTGCGTTCCTTAATTGCGATCCGTTGTTCCATGGCCTCGATGAACAATGGGATGTTTTGCCCGCACCTCCCTCGTGGTTAACCGGACACTTGTTGCGACGAGACTGCGTTCTTGCGCCCATTCCTGCAGCAGATTATGCACGGAACGCGGAAGAACTCGTATTGGTCCCAGAAATAGGTATATGCAGCAAAGGCGAAGTTGGGAGTGTCCTTGTGTTTGGTGACCGCCCGGTCTCGGACATGAAGAGCATTGCCTTGCCAACGGACTCGATGACTTCTGTAGCGCTCCTGCGCTACATCTTGGCTCAAGAAAACTTGGCACCCACTACCGAACTGATGGGTCCAGATTTGGAGACCATGCTTAGCCAATGCGATGGGGCTCTTTTGATTGGAGACCGCGCCCTTGAAGGGGCTAAGGAACATCCACATTTGGTACAAATGGATCTCGGCGAGGCTTGGCTTCAACGGACTAATAAGCCGATGGTATTCGGCGTTTTTGCCGCAAGAAAAGACACACCTGTCGAGGATGTAAAAGCGGCTCAAAAAGCGCTCTTACACCGTTTGGAATTGTTTGAAAACGACCCCAGTGAGAGGCAAGCAGTGATTGAATGGTCAATGTCGAGGTCTGAACTGGAATATGAGCGGCTCAACCGATATTTCGGCGAGGTTTTCAATCGCTTGGATGGCGAACACAAGCAAGGTCTCGAGCAATTCCTTGTGGATGCATGCAACCTTCACCAAGGATCAACGTTCGCCTGGTGAATCTTCGACCTCTTTGTCTGCCTTTGTCACAACTCTTCTGGTTTTTCGAACAGGCGTTTGTGTTACAACTCTCTTTCTCGTTGCTTTCTTCTTAATTGTAGGTTCGACCGTTGAGCTGTTGTCCAAACGCTTCCGTTTCACTGTGGTAATTGGTCCATCCCTGCTCTGTTTGGCAGGAGTTTTTCTTCTGCGTGAAACCGGTCGCTGTTCCATCTCATCCGAATGAGCGTCCTGCTGAGAATTATCAGCGTGTTTCTCACCAGCGATTGGATCCTTCTTCGGACGGTCCTCTGTGTGTTCTTCAGATTGGACTGTTTCCTCCTCGACGGTGGCCTCTTCCATCTTTTCAGCGGGAAGGGGATCAATCCCTTGATCATCTGTTTCGTCGTCAAAAATATCCAAATCCATACCCATTGAATTCTTCGTCCGCAACGCACCTACTGAGAGAAGCCCAATGAGGGCGATAATTGGGAGGAAAAGAATTGGATAGTCCAACAAAAGTCCCAAAACAGTCATCGGAAGGGGTTTCTTTTCGACGGCTTTCGCTTCTAATGTCAATTCCAATTTTCCATCGACAACCCACCATGGTGACCATGAAGTGGTTTGGGCCCCATTTTCTTCAACAGTGAGCGCAATTGGATGCATCTCAGCGAGATGGGCGAGCGATGCATCGGTCGCAATAGGTTGTTCGGTTAATGTGATGGAGTGAGGGAATAATGGGGGGGTTGAAAGATTGAATGTGATCTGGAATTCAAAGCCAATATGTGATTTGTAATCGTTTTGGGCTGTGAGCGTCATGCCCTCCCTCACTGCACAGGATACCGAGCCGTCGAGAAGTTGACCTTCTGAGAGAGTGATTACATCATCCCACTGTGCCACTAACACTCCTTCAGCCACATTGCCGCAAACGGCAGTAGCAAACAGGTCAGCCTCGCTCTGGCTTAATTGAAGATCGTTAATGACTGAAATCCTTGAAATGTTTCGAATTGAAGATGAAAGGACGATGTCGAGATAGAACTGATCTTTTATCACGAGGTGTGTGTCATTGAATGTAATGAGAACCGTTCTGATTTTGTCTTCATCTGGAATACGCGTGCAATCTTCACCTTCGACTTGACAATAATTGTCCCAAGAGTCGCTGATTGCATCCCCATCATCATCATCATCATACATATCTGGAATTTGATCACCGTCCAAGTCCGCGCCAGCGAGCCCGTATCCATCTGGCATTGAATGGTGTCCGTATGTAGCAACGTGCTGTGTGTCGGTGGTTGTGTACACTCTATGCATGAGTCCTGCATCATTTTCGACATAGACCATATCGGTCGATAGGTGGGCCATATGTGTTGTCTCAACGATGGAAAAGGTAGAGGAATCGACTGATAATAAAGCAGGTGGCGATGCATCATCGATAAAGTGAAGGTACGCACCATTGCTCGACCACGATAGGCTCGAACCAGATGTGAACGATGTAGTTTGAAGGGTACCTCCGGCAAATGACATGGTGTCCAATTGACCATTAACTGTGAGGGAAGCAATCCGTGTATCAGTAGGGTCGAATCCACAGGATGAGACTTCTGAGTCGAGTTCCCATTGTTTATTGGTCTCAGTGCCATCTGCATTCCACATGATCAGTCTGCCTGATTCATCGCCTGTGAGGATGTGTCCGCCGTTTGATGTGAAGTCAATGCAAGACACATCAGTATTATGTCCACCGGATAAACTTCGTTCCAGTTCCATGGTCGATGTTCGAATGAGATCGACACCATTGTTGGAATTTGGAATTGCTAAGAGGGCATCATCTGGCGACCAGGCGATGTCTTTTGGAAAAACATTGGCAGAGGATTGAAGCGAAGACAATCCCATGATGCTCAGGTTGAACAATTGAATTGCATCCCCTTCGGTTTCGGACCCCGAAAGGGCGATAGCGAGCATCTCGCCATTGTTAGAAAATTCCAATGTTTCGACAGGGCGAGCCACCTCGATGGTTTGGATCAATGTTTCATTTTCCAACCACATGATGGCTGTGTGGTCATTGAATCCAACGGCTAGGTAATCGCCCGCAGGGTCGATGGCAACAGCCCGCGAACCGTCTGCTTCGGCATGAGACGTGACGCCCAGAAACGAGAGTTCCGAGGATGTAGCTACAGCACTCGGTAAACACATCAATAGAATTACCAAGATGGTTGTGACGTGTCTGACTCGCATTTTCGGACCCCGTGCAGGTTGCTATGGGCGCATCAAGGATGAAAAGCAATCGGTTGTAAATTATCCTGGCAAAGGTCGAGCCGTTGCAACAAATCAAAGCGGTTGGTTCATCAAGGTCCCACCAGTGGAAAGGGCATGGTGACTCAATTACCACTCGACGAAAACGGCAACAAAATTGTGCGCATTGGCCATTCCCCAGACCCCGATGATGCATTCATGTTTCACGCAATGACCACTGGTGCGTTTCCTACGCCCGGCTACAATTTTGTTCATGAACTCCAAGACATCGAGACGCTGAACCACCGCGCTATGAACTGTGACCTCGAAGTTTCCGCCGTTTCAATCCACGCATTCCCTGAAATTTCTGACGATTATGCACTCATGAATTGTGGTGCATCAATGGGAGAGGGATATGGGCCAATGGTTGTATCAATGCAAGGCGCAACCGAAGAAGAAGTTCGAAACAATGTCATCGCTGTCCCAGGTCTCAAGACAAGTGCATACATGGGTCTGCGGTTGGCTTGGGGCGATTGCGAAGTGGCAGTTGTACCATTCGACGAAATCATTCCAAGAGTCCTCGACGGCACATACATGAGCGGCCTCATTATTCACGAAGGACAACTCACCTACGTTGAGCACGATCTCCATGTCCACATTGATCTCGGCATCTGGTGGAACGAGCGGACCGGAGGATGGCCAATGCCACTCGGCGGGAATGTTGTCCGCAGGGACCTTGGTCAACAGGCCATGGAAGACATCACAAAGTACACCAAAATGAGCATTGAATTTGCATTGAAATCACCAGCAGAAGCACTTGAATTCGCAAAGAAGTGGGGGCGTGGCATCGATGACGAAACGAATAAGGAATTTGTCAGTATGTATGTCAACGATCGAACCATCGATTACAAGGAAGAAGGTCGGGCATCCGTCAGAAAATTCATCGGCGAGGGTCAAGACTTCGGCTTAATCCGGTCGGATTTCAATGCAGCGGATATGTCCTTCATCGGATCCAACGAATGAGAGGCGGAAAAGCATGGCAGATCGAGCACCAGGTGTGAGTCAATACGGCTCTGTCGACCCTGCTCCACCTCAGCCAGATGGCACCTTCATTCAATGGCAAACAACCTTGATGAACGAAGAGGCGCCAATGTTTCAGCGAATGCGAACTGTGTTCTCCTTTCGAAACCATGGCACTGATGAGGCTTGCCTCGCACTTTGTGCCGCCTTTATCACGTCAAGCGCGCTTTTGAGGCATGAACTCGCATATGTGCTTGGCCAGATGCAAAATCCGGTCGCACTTCCAACACTTGTTGAACGGCTGGCAGACGCCGAAGAACACATCATGGTCCGACACGAAGCGGCAGAGGCAATGGGAGCAATTGGTGATCGTTCCGTCAAACATGTCCTCGAAACCCACATGAACGATCCGAATCCCGAAGTGGCTGAGTCGTGTGAGGTTGCACTTGATTTGCTCAATTGGTGCGACTCGCCACAGTGGGAACAGACATCATGGTGACCAAGTTGAAGGCTCAACTTCAAAGACTCGGCCAACATCAGGCGAAATAAGGGGAAGACCATGCCACACGAACACATCACACTCGCCCAAGCCCCTAACGGTGAGATTGGCCCACGCTGCAAGGACTGCGGGACACGGCTCACATTTGGTAGTGCAATGGTCGTTGGAAAGGATTATTTGTGCTGGGAACATTATGTCGAAGCAACTGGAGCAGACACTGCAACATCGGTTGGAGAAGCCGAAGAACGCTTCTGGATGTCGAACGAATAAGTATCCAAGGCATTCAATAACCCTCGCTCCTACAGGAATGTGAGGGCATCTATATGGCTGCAGGTTGGGCACGATTCGCGCACCGATTTGGAGCCTACTATCGTAGTTCTGAGTTTTGGACACCACCTCGATTAAAAACACGTGAATGGATGTTTATCCCATTTGGCGGAGCACCCCCTATTCGTCACAAAGGATTCAGTGACATGCAGAGCGTTCGTAATTTCTTATCAGAACGAGCCATGCATTCATGTTTCTATTCAACGGCCTATTGGGAACGCCCGTTTGAGATGAAAATGGCCGATAAGAATTGGCTTGGAGCGGACTTGATTTTCGACTTAGACGGGGATCACTTGCCCGGCGTTACAGATCGAGATTTCCCTGGTATGCTGGAAGTCATTCACGAACAAGCATGGTCATTATGGAATGATTTCTTGGAACCCGAGTTTGGCTTTCAAGAAAAATACCTTCAAGTGACATTCTCGGGTCATCGCGGGTTCCACTTACACTATCGTGACCCAGCATTGTTCCATCTAGATTCAGAAGCTCGTCGTGAAATGGTGTCCTACATCCGTGGCGAAGGTGTGGATGTGAAAGGTGGCCTTGCACGTTACCACGACCTTTCGAGTGAAGGGTGGACACGGCGCATTCGCGATGGAATGGGTGGAATGATCACCAAACTCCAAGGGATTGCTAGCAAAAATGAAGGATACACACGGGAACTCAAATCGCTCCATGAAGGGTTGAAATCTCAATCTCAACGGGAAGGGAGAAAGTCCACGAAAGGGCAGGGTTCGATTGAACAGTTGGCCGGAATCGTCAGCCACCCAGACCGTGCCCGCCGCTTACGGGACGGAAATTTCGGCGTTCTTGAAAAACATCAATCTTTGTTCCTCGATCTATTGAAAACCGATACCTCCGTCGTTCTTGGCTCGGCAGGAGAAACAGATGAAGTCGTCACAATTGACGTACGCCGACAAATTCGTTGGCCCACATCTCTTCATGGGAAATCCGGCATGCGCGTATGTGAATTCCCACTCTCACGTCTCGACCCCGACGGTAGCAATCCCTATTCACCCCTTCATGAGGCATTAGCGCTCAGCACACAAGATCTTCTTACCGTTGAAATGACAGTCGATGATTCCATCGCACAATTCGAAGATAAGGTGTACGACAAACAGACCGGAGACCAATTCGAAATACATGAAGCAGGAGCCACATTTTTGGTTCTGAAAGGCTGGGCGAAAGTTATCGCTTAGCGTCCATTGGATGCTTGAAATTTGGCTTTCATTGCTATGCCGTTTAAGGTAAGGTTCAAGACCGCGTTACCATCCACCGGTTTAGGGGTGAACCATGTGGGTCTAAGGAAAGGCAAGAAAAACAAGGCTCCAGAAGCACCAGCACCAGGCCTCCCATTGCCTCCGTTGCCCGGTATGCCGCCATTGCCAGCACCACCCGGAGCGCCAGCGGCACCTCCTGCACTCCCACTCCCTCCCGCCCCGGCTCCTGCAACCACTCCGGTAGCAACCGCTCCACCAGCGGAACCATCTCCATGGGCCGATGCAGGGCAAGCATCTCAGGTGAAAAATGACCAATACGGTGATTTGTGGGCCAAGCGTTCTGAAAAACCCCTCCCGCAAATTTACGGTCACATTGACCGTATTTCCTCAGCAGATGCCGGATCCCTTCTCGACAGGTATGCAGACCGATTTGGACATTCACTCGACCGAGACATCATTGTCCTCCGAAAAAAGGAACATGATGACAAAGTCTCTGAAGTACGAGACGCCCCGGTTGTCGAGTTGCTCGAAGAAGAGGAAGATGACCTTGAATCCCAACTCACCGCGATTGAAGACGAACTACGCTCACTACGGCCAGAATACCAGGCTGCTAAGGCAGCAGGAGATGGACAAGTATTAGCAGAATTACGCCCCGTCCTTGAGAATTTGATGAAGGAAAGGAAGAATCTCCAATCCATCATTGCTGGCGAAGGCGACGGACCAGTCACCGCTGAAGCCGTATCCGACGAGGAGCAAGATGAGGACGACCTGTTCGTGACATTTGTGACGATTGTGGACGATTTGCTTGGCTCCAATCTTTCAGAAGAAATCGTAAACGCTTTCGTCGAAAGTCCTGACTTTGCAGTTTACCAAGAAGTCGGCAGCGATCCTAGCAATGCCGATGATGAACTGCGTGCAGCTTTCTTCGCAATTGTCGATGGACAACTTGGAAACATGGCTCAAGAAGACATCGACGCCTTCGTAGCATCTTCGGAATTTTCGATTTATAGCACAGTAGGTGCACAGTATCAGTGAGTGTGAAGAACATGGGACTACTAGACAAAGCAAGCGACACCTCGACCAAAACGTCAGAGGCCTCCACGAAACCAAAGGCAAAGGCCGTTGCTGTTGCAAAGGCCAAACCAGTCAAGGCTGTTGCTGTGGCAAAAGCCAAACCAGCCAAGGCCGTCAAGGCTGCAAAACCCGTGAAAGCAGCACGTGCCGCAAAACCTGCAAAAGATCGACGACCAATTCTCAACAATACAGGATTGCCAGAGGGTTATGAAATTGCCACAAAGAACGCACGCTTCCTTGCTTGGCTTATGAATTTCGTATGGAATTTCGGTGTTTTGTCGGCCGCCCTAATTGTATCCGTCTCGGGATCAACACCGACCTTACCCGCAATCGCTGCTCTCCTGATGATTATCACCAACGTCTTTGTCATTCCAATCATGACCGGAAGAACCCTTGGAAATTTCATCTCACGAACTCGCTACATTACCGCTAATGAATCGAAACCGAATCCAGTTCACGGATTCCTCGTTAACTCAGTCGGCCTGATGGGTCTCACTGGGTTTGGCCTTGTTGTGTTTTTCATGGGGCGATTGTTCGATGACGGAGGGAAACTTCTCCCAGTTAGCCTTGTGTTTTTGCTTATTGGTTTAGTCCTCGTCATCGCCCGAATCATCGATGGACGCTTCAAATCCAACAGCGATCAAAACCAAGGCTTGTATGACATGCTCTTTGGCGCGTTCCTCGTCAAGTATGTCCCACAAGAGGGTGAAGAAATGTCTGGAATCGCAGCCCGCCTCAACAGAATGGGGAACTACGGTGACTCGTTCACACAACGAAGAGAAGCTGCTTCGAAAAAGAAAGCACAGAAAGTGGCTAAGGTAGCCACAAAGGTGCCTGAGGAGGATACTTCCACAGACAAGGTGGCTTCCGAAGAATCGAAAGATACATCGAAAGATGAATCCAAGGACAGCGAGAACACAGAGTGAAATCAACACAGTTGAGACTCATGTACGATCATCGCTTCGCACGATTTGGCCTAGGCCTTGCCATGACGTTCCTCGCAACGGTCGTTTTCAGCCTCATGGACGTGCCCACCTTTTTGGTCGGATGTATTGTTGTCATCGGCTTATACCATACCGTCATTGAATTCTATGTCGGCATCTCATTTCTCCTCCCTGGCCGTCGAAAACCAAGTTTTGAAGGTGAAGGATGGACCAACCACTTCTTTGATCACAATGGTTGCCCGATCAACACCGTATCGAACCTCCGAACGTCACCCTCCCCCCTCATGGTAATGGTTCATGGCTGGCGCAGTTCCTCATCAAGCGTAGCAGATCGTGCCATGTGGTTCACCGACCGAGGATGGCATGTTGTAATGGTGGAACTACCCAACCATGGCTCGTCCGGCGAGTATGGTCACTGGTCGGCATACCGTTCGATGAAAGCCGTCGAAACTGTCGTGACTGAACTGGCAACCATCATCGATCCTTCTCATGTATCCAGTGTGTCTTATTACGGCCATAGTATGGGCGGTTTTATTGGTCTGCGCCTTGCTTCGAATGAATCCCTCCGAGTGGCCTCACATCCACTTGATAGAATCATTTTGGAATCGCCAATGACCATGTATGAGCCCATCTTGGACGAAATCGCAAATGGGTACAAAGTCCCTGTGTTCTTGCGAGCAACTTACAGGCGGCGCTTGATTGAGCGATTCAATGAGTCCATTGGACAAATTGGACGCTGGTCGAGGGTTGAAGAGTTTAACATTCCACTATGGGGGGTTCCAAAACTACCCATCCTTTGCATTCAAGCAGTTCCAGATGAGCGGCTTGGTATGGGGCACTATGAACAACTTCTCAAGGTCTACTCGCAATCCGAATACGAAGGATTCCTTACGAGCATCCCCCTTGAGTCACTGAAACATTCAGGGGCGCGGGTCAATGAAGATCGCAACAATGCAATCGAGCACTGGTTAGAACATCAGGGTTCACTCTGATTCTTGGTGCTCTGCTTGATCTCGAGCCAGCTTACGCATATCGTCAACTTCATCCAACTCATCAACAATCTCCTCACCCAGCAATGTCTCGAGCACGTCTTCCATTGTGACAAGCCCAGCAGTGCCGCCAAATTCATCGCGAACAACGGCGAATTGTTGGCGATGTTCGAGGAACATTTCGAGGGCCTGGTCAACCGATGTATCGGTCGTGAGGAACATAACATCTTTTCTGAATTCGTTCATTGTAACATCCCACTCATCGCGACTAGCAGCCATGAGGAGTTCTGAACGTATTACAATCCCAGAGATGTCATCGATATTGTCTTCATACACGGGAATTCGAGATACACGAATGATTTTGTGTTCGTCGAGTACTTCTTTGATGGTCGATTTTAGGGCGAAGGCCTTCATGACCACACGCGGCGTCATGATTTCCATGACATTCATTTCTCGTAGTTTGAGGAGGTTATGGATGACCGTTTCTTCGTCTTTTTCAATGATTCCTTCTTCTTCACCGAGGTCCGCAAGAGCGGCCACATCATCACGGGTCACAAGGGCGTGTCCACCCTTTGGCAAGATCGATTTCAACATCTGAATCGGAATAATCAAGAAACTCAGAACCAACGTGAGTTTTTGGAGCAACCAGCCCGTTGAACGAGAAAGTTGCTTCCAGTACGCAGTTCCAAGCGTTTTAGGAATGATTTCTGAGAGGAATAACACAAGAAGCGTCAGTATAATCGATGCGAATGTAAGCGCATCGGCACCCCATATTTTTGCAACCTCTGAACCAACACCAGCTGCACCCATTGTATGGGCGATGGTGTTCAGTGTCAGAATTGCTGTAAGCGGTTTCACGGCGTCATCGGACTTGAGGGATGCCCAGACTGCCCCGGTGGGTTTCCCTTCCTTCTCCCACATCGCAATTTGTGTATGAGGGATTGAGAGGACAACTGCTTCGAGAATCGAACACAAGAACGACACACCAAGTGCGAGTGCTACGTAAAATATGAGAAGAGTAAGGTCTCCATCCCCTGTGCTATCAATTGCGGTACCTACCGCTGCCATTGCAGAATATTCCATGGATTTTCGAGGGCTCCTGTCCGTCCGGTGCAAGCCTCTCCATGTGTATCGGGTTCTTCAAAATGACGCTTTGCAAAGATGCCATTCAGCGGAATGCAGAGCGTTGGTTTGCACCCAATACAATCGATAGCGGGAGTGCATCGATGATGAGTTTAAGGCTAAGTCATGCGCCCAACGAATTGCCATGACCGAAGAGCATGTTCTGATTTGTGTCGCTTGGCCGTATGCCAACGGCCCGCTTCACCTCGGCCATGTTGCTGGTTGTTACCTACCACCTGACATCCAAGCTCGTTTCGAGCGCGCCCTTGGAAACCGTGTTCTCATGGTTTCAGGATCAGATGAACACGGCACACCCATCACGGTTTCTGCTGAGCAAAACAACATCACTCCACAGGAAGTTGTCGACACCTACCACTCACTCAACAGCAAAGCACTTCTCGATTTGGGCTGCAGTTGGGAGCCTCAAGTGGATGCCCGAGGCATTGAATATGGTGGCGCGTTGTTTAACCGCACAACAGACGAGCGTCACAAAGAATTGGTTCAGGAAAACTTCCTTTCCCTGCATGAAGCAGGGCTGTTTGAAACGAAAACCATGAAGCAGTATTACGAACAGAATGCAGATGGGACCGGTCGATTCCTTCCAGACAGGTACGTCGAAGGGACGTGTCCAGCGTGTGGCGCTGATGGTGCCAGAGGCGACCAGTGTGATGCTTGTGGTGCTACTTATGAGGCCGAAGAATTGCAAAACCCTGTGTCAAAAATGAATCCCGGCGCTCAAATTGAAATTCGTGACACCGATCATTTGTTTTACCGACTGGATTTATTCCAGGAAGCACTTGAACAACATGCATCCACTCAACAAACAAATTGGAAATCAAACGTACGTGCAATGACAAAGCAATGGTTGGACATGGGCCTTCGTCCGCGGGCCGTTACGAGGGACCTTTCTTGGGGCATCCCTCTCCCGCTTGATGGCGAAGAATGGGAAGGCAAATGCGTCTATGTTTGGTTCGAAGCCGTTCAAGGCTACTCAACGTGTGCTCGAATATGGGCGGATTCAATTGCCAACGAAGCAGGTCACCCAGACGGAAAAGATGCTTGGAAGAAATGGTGGAATATTTCTGAAGATGGCACGACGCCAAGGCACCTCTATTTCTTGGGCAAAGATAACATCCCATTCCACACTGTGATTTGGCCATCCCTGATTATGGGACTCAATCATGCAAAAAATGGGAAGACTGCTGAAGACAAGGTTCAGTTGCCTGGCCCGGGAGACCTAGCCCTCGAGACAAACGTCCCTGCCATGGAGTATCTCATGCTGGCTGGAGGGCAATTTTCCAAATCAAGAAAGCATGCAGTTTGGCTACCGTCGTTCCTTGAACGATTCGATCCGGATACTTTGAGGTACTATCTTGGCATCAACATGCCTGAAAACCATGACACAGATTTCAATTGGCCTGATTTTGTCGAGAAAATCAATACTGAACTTATTGCGGCCTATGGGAATTTTGTCCACCGAGTGCTTACACTTGGCCATCGGTTGCCATCCGGAGAAACCGGTCCATTAGCCGGTGTTGAAAATATGGATCTGACACAAACACACCGGGACAAGTTGACTGAATTGCATCAGTCAATTACAACCTCCCTTCAACGGCATAGGTACAAGGAAGCTTTGAGGTCGGTCATGAATGCATCACAATATGGGAATCAAATGCTCCAGTCAGCAACCCCTTGGAAGTACCTCAAAGATGACACACCATCTCAAGAAAGAACACAATCACTTTCCGACCTAGCATTCGGTTGGCGCATTGCTCGATTCCTAGCCATCACGACACAACCATTCATGCCATTTAGCGCTCAAAGGCTGTGGGAGTCACTTGGTCAAAAGGGCGACGTTTCTGCACAATCGTGGCATTCCGCGATTGATTGGGATGCCCAAATGACATGGGACGAAACCCCGCCTACTCCGTTGTTCAAGCGGCTGGAACTCGATGAAATTCTTGCCTCTGAACAAGCCCTTGCCGAGGCCACAGATGTGGCTGCTGATGACCCAGGTCACGGCGTAAAGGGTGGAAAGAAAAAGAAGCAAAAAGCCAAAGGAGACACAAAAATGCCAGAAGCACCAGAAGGAACCACGTATCTTGAATTTGACACCTTTATGAAAGTCGATCTCCGAGTGGGTAAAATCACATCTGTCGAAGATCACCCCAATGCAGATCGACTCTATGTCGTCACCATCGACGATGGTTCGGACAAAGAACGCACAATTTGTGCAGGATTGAAAGCATTTTATGCCCCTGAGCAAATGATGGGGAAATCTGTGGTCTTCGTGGCTAACTTGAAACCGCGACCCCTTCGTGGCGTCGTTTCTGAAGGTATGATGCTCGCGGCAGACGATGGAAATGACAATGTTCGCCTCATCACCATTGACGGTGACATGACGACCGGTGCTCAGGTTCGTTGATCAAGTTTGGATTCGGTCATGCACAGCGTGCATGACTCCCCGTGCCACTTGACTACATGCCTCACGCATGCCTTTGCTTTGCTCAACAACACCCGCTGCCATCTCAGGCGGTAACGAGGCAACGTTGATCTCAACATTGAACAAAGCACCCTTCACGGCAGCACTTGCCAATAGGGAAGCTACGCCGACGTCGGATGCTGCATTTCCGTTCCCTTTGGATGCAATTGGTTCGAGGGTGTGGAGCAATTCCATTCCCTTTTTTGCGGTTTCCAGTGGCACCATGGCGGCACGTAAGGTGCCTTCGCGAATGGATTTTCTACGAAGTTCCTTTTCTTCCTCAGTCGCCTTCGGCATTCGGAACGCAGCTACAACTGTGTCGAATGCCGCACTGTCTTCATTTGCGAGACGACCGGCGTGCGAAAGCACCTCGGCTGCAACAACACGAGCGTTCTCGGCTGCCGACCATCCTTCCGACCATTTCTCCGAACCAATCGTTAACGAACAAACCATCTCCGTTAAAGCAGCAGCTTGACCCAATGCAACTGCTGCGGCAGTACCGCCGCCGGGTGTGGCACTTTTTGACGCAAGGGCATCTTGAAAGTCAGACAGTGACATCTCCATCCAATTCATTGTCCCAACGCCCCTTGTAATGCATATTCAATGATTCGTTGATGCGGTTCAAAAGTTCCCAATTGATTGAGCCCGAGCCCCCGAATAGCCGCTTGAACCAAAGAAATCTCGTCTGTTTCTCCTTGGTCAGCGTACCACCTTCCCGCCTCCAGTATTGCGGAAAGGGGAACTAAGCCAACAAGTTCGCTACCCGGCGTCTCGATTCCGTGATCTGCCGCAACACTCTTGCATGCTTCAAATGCCACATGCATTGGACACACTGTCACATCCCTCAGATTCATTGATACCTGACTGATGCCATGAGATTCGAGCACAACGCCCATGCCTTGCACCATCGGTAACATTCCCGGCAATCGCATGCGCCTTCCATCGTCTTGTTTTACCAATCTTCCAGTTGATCGTAACAAGGAGCCTGCTTTTTTTGCGACGACAGCATCTTTTTCTTCAAAATTCACATTGTATGCGACGAGAATACCCCGTGCGCCGAAGGTTAATCCGCCTGCTTTAGCCGATTGTTCATTCCAGATTATCAAGCCGAAGTCTGGGGAACGTGTGGCCTCATTGTGCATCGTTTCGCCCCCGCTCAAGCGAGCTTCCAATCCTTCATACTCGCCCTTTCGAATGGTGGACAAGAGGGTCTTTTCTTCGTTCAGTGCAGCATGACCGTAAAGATATGTGGGCACTGAACATTCGGTAGCAACCTTCTCCGCCAAGTCCCGTGCCATCTGAACGCATTCCTCCATCGACACACCTTGAAGCGGTATGAATGGGCAAACATCGACCGCACCAAGCCGAGGATGTTCGCCTGAATGCTCGCGCATGTCAATTTCTTCGATAGCGGCACACACGAGCGCAAATGCTGCTTCTGACACGGGTCCAGGTGAACCAGCAATGGTGATCACCGTTCGATTGTAATCGGAATCGGGCTCAACCCCGAGAACAGCACATCCTACGATGTTGGATGCGGCATGAACGATACGCTGAATCTTTTCCTCATCACGGCCTTCAGAAATGTTCGGTACGCACTCGACGATCCGGTCCATGAACCTTGTTCGGCCCACTCGGACTTTGAATGTTGACAGTGCCAACTGTCCAATCAACTGTAAAGTCGATCGGGTGTCGAGGTCCTTCCAGCATTCGATTTCTTTTCGTTAAGCCGGGCTACTGCGAGCATGAGGTCATCATTGGTAACCGAACTTCGCTTGTCTCGAATGGCAATCATACCGGCTTCAACACACGTTGCTTTCAATTCTGCACCGGAATACCCTTCGGTCTTTTCCACAATTTTTTGCAATTTCACTCGCTTCGTTGACATGTTTGAGGTATGAAGCGCTAAAATGGCCTTGCGCGCCTTCTCATCTGGCAACGGAATGGTGATGATGCGATCGAATCTGCCAGGTCGCAGAAGTGCATCATCGAGAATATCGGGTCGGTTCGTTGCTGCAATGATTTTTACATCTTCCAGTGCATCAAATCCGTCGAGTTCTGCTAATAATTGCATCAACGTGCGTTGCACTTCACGGTCACCGCTTGTTGAACCGTCCAAGCGCTTGGCTCCGATGGCATCAATTTCGTCGAGGAAAATAATTGCTGGAGATTTATCTTTTGCCAGTGAAAACAACTCCCTCACCATTCTGCCACCCTCACCGATGTATTTCTGCGCAAGCTCACTGCCGACCATGCGAATGAATGTAGCATCAGTTTGGTTCGCCACGGCCTTTGCGAGAAGAGTCTTACCGCATCCAGGTGGACCAACGAGGAGGATGCCTTTTGGCGGCGTAATACCAACCTTGCGGAAGAGTTCAGGCGAAGTCAGTGGCAATTCGATTGCTTCTCGGACGGTTTCCACTTGTTCATCAAGTCCAGCAACTTCATCGTATGAAATATCTGGCTTTGTGACCATTTCCGCGCCGCTCACCATCGGGTCCCATGCATCATGGAGCACTTCGATCACGGCCAATGTATCTTGGTTGAGTGCAACCCGGGTTCCCGGCTTCAGAGTTTTCGGCTCGAGTCGTTGGTTAAGTGAGACTTGGAAAACGGTACCGTTTGATGACCGGACAATAGCGGTTCGATCGTCAAGAACATCTTGGAGGTGGCCGATAATGAGAGGTGGGGCCCTGAGAAGTCTGACTTCATCATCAAGTCGTTGCGCCCTCTTCTTCAGGTTACGGATATCGGTCTCCATCTGGGACCGTTCATTAATCAAATTCTGCGCTTGATCTTGTAACTGAGCGTATGCATCTTCGAGATTTTTGAGGTCATCTTCTTGAGGCATGACTCTCGAAGGTGCGTTTTGTTCCACATCCGTACCCATAGCAATCACTTTTGCTAATCGGCGACTGTTTAAGAAGTCAAGGGCCATATATCTTGCAACATCATCCGACGAAGCCTTCAAAGGATGTCGACATAACCACAAGGTGCGGACTGATTTTTATGGCTGATTGTGAACTATGTGGCGCCATGAAAGTGGCAGTCAAGCGAGTCAAGACTGGAAAAACAGAAGTTGCTGCCTGCGGCCGTTGCGTCGACAAGATGAACCTTGGGCCAAAGGAAACTGCACCAGGGCTTGCGAAAGCTCAATCGATGCACGCTCGCCCATCGCACACATCCGCTTACGCTGCAAAAGGGAAAAAGGGTAAGGATATCATGCTCAAAGCGGAAAAGGAACTGGCTGCTGACTTTGGAAAACGAATCACGAATGCTCGAAAATCAAAGGGTTGGAACCATGCAACACTTGGCAAGCGTATGGCAGAAACAGTCAACATCATCAAAGCCGCTGAATCGGGAAAACGACCGACCGATGGTGTGCTAAAGAAGTTCGAACGGGTGCTGGGAATTTCTCTCTGGGTCATTGCTTCAGAAGAAACAACAACACAAATCGATCGAAGTTCAAGTCGCGGCATGACGCTTGGCGATTATTTCAACGATAACAAGTGATTCACGTGAAAGAAGTAGGTGTCCATGCTCTGTGGTTGGCTCAAGACGATCCAAAGAAAAACACTGCAGTGCTTGCAAACAAACGTGGGAACCTACGCCTTCACAAAAAAATCAACACCATTCCAAGGCGTGGCATCATCTTGGAACCATTGTGCGGCAAGGTGTTCGGTCCGGAAGACCACGACCTCATACTCGAACGCGGCGGAGCAATCGTTGGTCTTGATTGCAGTTGGGCGCACATTGAATCGAGTGTTGAACAAGTCATGAAACGGACGCGATTGCAACCAAGAATGCTTCCGTTACTCCTTGCAGCGAACCCAGTCAATTGGGGGAAACCCGGACGCCTCACAACGGCTGAAGCAATCGCAACTGTACTCTTCCTCCTCGGCCGTGTGGAACAAGCAAGGGAGGTACTTGGCGCCTTTCGATGGGGTGAACGATTCTTTGAATTGAATAAAGAGCCACTTGAGGCGTATGCAGCAGCCACTTCGAGTGCTGAATTGGTTGAACTCCAATTTGAATTCTTTGATCTCGGCCATCTAAAGTCTGGAGAGGAAACAGCGTGAAAGACCTCTACCGGCCAACCGGGGTTCAAAGATTATCACAAACCGGTCGAACTGTTGAAGCAGATCATCTCGCCAAAGAAACCCTGCTCCGCCTCAATGACGCCAATGGGACCTTTGTCACGCTCCTGGGGACTCCATCTCACCTTGAGGCCCTGTTTATCGGCCATTGTGTCTGCGAAGGATACACCATTGAAGAAAATCCAGTCGTTTCAATTGAATCAACGCTCGCAGGTGGCTACGACATAACATCCGTTCAGACCGTTTTCATGGCGAATCAAAACCTAGACCGAACGCGCATTGTCACATCATCATGTGGTGCCTGTGATTCTTCTGGACTGGATTCGCTCATCGACGGTTTGCCGGGTTTTGGGGACGAACACAGCATCGTCACGTTGAATGAACTCAATGAGGCTTTCAAGCAAATGAATGCACAACAAGATGGATTTGCCCACACTGGCGGCATGCATGGAGCGGCATTGTACGTTCCTGGTAGCAACGTGCTGCATGTGGCAGAGGATATTGGGCGGCACAACGCAGTTGACAAATCAGTAGGTCTCGCCCTTCTTGGAGATGGCATTCCAAACGATGCAATCTTGCTCCTTTCTGGTAGATGCGGCTGGGATATTGTTGCTAAGGCTGCACGCGCAGGCATCGGAACCCTTGCATGCAGAGGTGCATGTTCGACATTGGCTGCTGATGCAGCGAGAAGCCTTGGAATGCGGATTTACAGCTTTGTGAAGTCGACAAATTGCGTCGCAATTGGCATTCTGGGTGACGATTTAGAGGACAAGCCTTGAGAACCAAAGCCGACCCGTCGCACTTGAGGCATAGCCATGAGGGAGACGTTTTCTGCTGAAACTCCCGAAGACCACCTCAACCTACGATTGAAGAAACCTAAACAATCAGCAGCAGGAATTCCTGCAGCGTTGTCTTCAATGAAGCATGGAATCAAAAAAATGGGATTCGTAAAAACGGTCAAAACATTGACCATGGTCAACCAAAAGGCTGGATTCGATTGCCCGGGATGTGCTTGGCCGGACCCCGATCACCGAACGCCGTTCGAATTTTGCGAAAATGGAGCGAAGGCAGTCGCTGATGAGGCTATGAAAGCCACAGTTAACCCGGCATTCTTTGCCAAACATAGCATCCAATACCTTGCTGAGCAGTCCGACCATTGGCTGAATAAGCAAGGAAGAATCTCACATCCAATGATTTTGAAAGAAGGTGAAAATCACTATTCACCACTGTCTTGGGATGATGCTTTTGAGACAATAGGGCATGCCATTCAAAACCTGGATTCAGTCGATGAAGCAGTGTTTTACACCTCAGGGCGAACCTCAAACGAGGCAGCATTTCTCTACCAAGCTTATGTCAGGGCCTTGGGGACAAACAACATGCCAGATTGCTCAAACATGTGTCACGAATCAAGCGGCAAGGGCCTTGGCCAAACCATTGGCATTGGGAAAGGCACTGTTACGTTGGACGATTTCAACCACTCGAATGTCATTCTTGTCATAGGCCAAAACCCTGGCACGAACCATCCGCGAATGCTGACTGCATTACGAGATGCGAAACACAAGGGATCGACTGTAATCCACATTAACCCGCTCCCTGAAAGTGGATTGCAACGATTCAAGCATCCTCAGGATTACATGAAACTCAATCTCAAAACAACCCAACTTTCCGATCACCATCTCCAGGTGAAAATTGGTGGCGATGCAGCATTGTTCAAAGGGTTCATCAAAGTTCATTTGGAACTTGGCGGTTTGGATGAAGCCTTCATTCAAGCATCAACAACTGGATATGATGCATTGGTCGCCTCAGCAAATGAGATTGAATGGGCGGACATTGTTCGTGATTCGGGAATCGACAAAGAGACCATTGTCAAGATTGGCACCATTCTTGGAAAATCAAAAGCAACCATTGCATGTTGGGCCATGGGATTGACTCAACAGCCAAACGGGGTATCTGTTATCCAAGAAGTCGTCAATCTTCTCCTCCTTGGTGGCCATGTGGGCCGTCAAGGGGCAGGGTTTTGCCCAGTGCGCGGTCATTCGAACGTCCAAGGCGATCGTACCGTTGGTATATGGGAAGCACCGACTGATGCGTTCCTCGATAAAATGGAACAAGGATTAGGATTTAACATGCCTCGGGAACATGGCTACGATGTCGTGAATGCAATCCGGGCCATGAAGGACAGAAAGGTTGGGGTCTTTTTCTGCATGGGGGGCAATTTCCTATCAGCAACCCCGGACACAAATGCCACTGCGAAAGGATTGCGAACCGTCGACCTTACAATCCAGGTCTCCACAAAATTGAATCGTTCTCATCTCGTTACAGGAAAAACCGCATTGATTCTTCCTTGCCTCGGACGGACGGAACGCGATGTGCAATCATCTGGCAACCAATTTGTCACGGTGGAGAATTCAATGGGCGTCGTTCATACATCAACTGGAACGCTCAAACCTGCTTCACCCACACTGTTGAGTGAACCTGATATCGTCGCACGACTCGCACAAGCCAGCCTCAAAACCCTCCATTTGGACTGGAAAGGTCTCGTTGGTAATTACGATGGAATTCGTGACTTAATGGAAAAATCACTTCACGGCTTTGACGAATACAATGCACGCGTCCGACAAGAGAACGGCTTCGCCTTGCCAAATCCTCCAAGAGACACACGAAGCTTCGCAACAAAGGATGGCAAGGCCCACTTCACTGTGCACCCTCTACCAGATGTGTCCTTGGATGATGACAAATATGTCATGATGACCATTCGATCTCATGATCAATACAATACGACCATCTATGATGTCCACGATCGATACCGTGGGATTCACGGGAATCGAAGGGTTGTCATGATGAACGCAAGTGACATGGCCGAACGAGGTTGGAAAAACCGACATGTCGTCCAACTCACCAGCCACTTCCAAGGAGAAACACGAACTTCGGGACAATGGCAACTGGTCGCCTATGACATCCCACGAGGCAACATCGCCACCTACTTCCCCGAATCAAACAGCCTCGTACCTCTTAATTCTACAGCCGCTGAATCGAACACTCCGACCTCAAAATGGGTCATCGTATCAATCGACTCACACCACACGCAACATTCGGGGCATGAAGAAGAATGAAGCAAATTGGATACATCGAACTTCTCCGCACAAACGCCCCATTTAGGCGGCTGTGGGCTGCATCAGTGATCTCGATGCTCGGTGAGTGGTTCAACACCATTGCACTGTTTTTGATCATATACGAAAACACAGAATCAGAATTTCTTCTAGGCTTATTGTTCACCATCCGAATGTTGTGTTTTGCTGTGTTCCAACCTTTTGGTGGCTTGCTCTCAGATCGTTACAACCGAAAGAGCATCATGGTTTGGACAAATTGGCTTCAGGTGATTTTAGCATTGAGTTTTCTGCTCATCAGAGGCGCAGAGGACATCGTCTGGATTTATGTCCTCACTGGATCTATGATGATTCTCCATGGCATGTACGTGACTGCCGAACGTGCTGCCCTACCGAACATTGTTCCGGAAAAAGATCTCGCTACTGCGAATGCGTTGGATGCGGCAAGTTGGTCCACAGCCTTGTGCACAGGTGCCATGCTCGGAGGTGTGGTCGTCGAATTACACGGGACAAATGCAGCCTTCATTATCGATGCCTTCACGTTCGCGCTCAGTGCTATTTTATTGCGGAAGCTCAGTATACCTCAGACAGTCGAAGACGACTTGAAAGGACCTCTGCTCACGACCGCTTTCAAGAACATCCGAAAGGGATGGGCTCGGATATACGGGGAGAAACGTTTGCTCCGAATTGTGTTTGCAAAGTCTTCATGGAACATCGCCGGTGGTGGTTTGGCTGGCGTATTCCTTCTCGTGGCTGGTTCGGACATCGATGGGTTTGGCATGGCACTTGGGTTCGGAATATTCTTCTTCGCCCGTGGCATTGGCACCGGTATCGGGCCAATTGTTTCACGCCGATTTTTCTTGGATGAAGAACGATGGCCAGTTCTTGTTGGACTCCTCGTATCAGTGTCTGGATTGTTTTATTTTCTCGTCGGATGGACACTTGGATTCAACCTCTATCTCACCGTTGTTCTCGTGATCCTTGCCCATTCTGCGAGCGGTGCTAATTGGGTTCTCTCAACAATCCTGACACAACAATGGGTTGAAGATGAAATTCGCGGACGCGTCTTCTCGATGGACATGCTGATGATGTCAATCGCCTTTTCCATCTCGAGCGCAGTAGCGGGGTATCTCTTGGAGAACGAATTCTTCAACCTCCAACAAGGATTTATCATCTTTTCAGTCATTATGGTCGCATCTGGACTCTTCTTCACCCTATGGCGACCTGATGCAATCAAAGGGACGCCACAGTAGATGACAATACGAACGCTCAAGGATGGGCGACTTTTCGCAGAAGCATGGGCGCTGAGATGAACGGTTTGAGGACCTACATCGCCGAAGGCATTCCAGATGAAATGCCGCAGCACCCAGGCATGGATGCAAGTGTTGACCATGCACCAAAACGAAGGCAAGTGTTGACGCCAAAAGAAAAGCAACTGGCATTGCGCAACGCACTCCGGTATTTTGACAAAAAAGATCACCCGCTGCTCGCTAAGGAATTTGCAGATGAACTGAATTCATTTGGCCGTATTGTTATGTGGAGATTTCGACCTACTGAGTACGAGATGAAGGCTCACCCAATCGATGATTACCCTGCAAATATTCCTGAGGCTGCAGCCATTATGCTGATGATTCAAAACAACCTCGACCCAGCAGTCGCTCAATTTCCTCATGAACTGATCACCTATGGTGGAAACGGCGCAGTCTTCCAAAACTGGGCTCAATACCGTTTGACGATGAAATACCTCTCGGAAATGGAAAACGATCAAACCCTTGTCATGTATTCTGGTCATCCAATGGGCCTCTTCCCTTCTAACATCAACGCACCTCGTGTTGTTGTCACAAATGGAATGATGATTCCAAGTGAATCAACGCCAGATAATTACGAGCGCCTAAATGCGCTTGGCGTAACCCAATATGGACAAATGACGGCTGGTTCATACATGTACATCGGACCACAAGGTATCGTCCACGGAACAACGATCACATTGTTGAACGCAGCCCGAGCCCACTTAGGAATCTCCGGCGATTCCGGATTGGGTGGTGTGACCTTTGTCACCTCAGGGCTCGGTGGCATGTCAGGTGCACAGGCAAAAGCGGCCGTTATTGCTGGGGCATCATGCATCGTCGCAGAATCAAATGCACACGCAGCTCACAAGCGGCACGAACAAGGTTGGTTATCGGAAGTCACGGATGACATCGACCGAGCCATTGACCGTATGGTAGAAGTTGCAGAGAAAAAAGAAGCCGTGTCAATTGGGTTCATTGGCAACATTGTCGATTTGTGGGAACGCCTCGTCGAACGAAACGTTCGTGTCGACCTCGGCTCAGATCAAACAAGTCTTCACAATCCATTTCAAGGAGGTTACTTCCCAGCAGGATTTTCCTATGATGAATCAGCTGCAATGCTTTCTGACGACCCTGAACGATTTGCAGATGAAGTGAGGAAAACATTGTGCAGGCATGCAGAGGCAGTGAACGCCCTCTCGGAACAGGGTATGTATTTCTGGGACTATGGAAATGCATTCTTGCTTGAAGCAGGCAGGGCTGGTGCAGATGTATTGAATTCAGATGGCTCATTCAGATACCCAAGTTATGTCGAGGACATCATGGGGCCAATGTGCTTTGACTATGGCTTTGGACCTTACCGGTGGGTGTGTTGCTCTGGGAAACCAGAAGATTTGGCGACCACAGATCGGATCGCTCGAGAAGTTCTCGAATCGATGATGGAAACAGCACCTCCTGAAATCATGCAGCAAATGAAGGACAACATTCGATGGATTCGAGAAGCTGGAGACAACAACATGGTTGTTGGCTCCCAAGCACGAATACTTTACGCGGATGATGAAGGTCGAAGAAAAATTGCCTCAGCCATGAACAAGGCCATCGCCGATGGTGAACTTTCGGGACCGGTTGTGCTTGGTCGGGACCATCATGATGTATCTGGTACAGATAGCCCCTACAGAGAAACTGCAAACATTCGTGACGGCTCGATGTGGACGGCGGATATGGCTGTTCAGAATTTTGTCGGCGATGCATTCCGTGGCGCCACGTGGGTGAGTCTCCACAACGGCGGTGGCGTCGGGTGGGGTCAAGTGATGAATGGTGGATTCGGCATGCTCCTTGACGGAAGTGAGTCCTGTGAACAACGCCTTCAATCAATGCTCCATTGGGATGTCAACAATGGCGTAGCACGGCGGGCATGGGCGAGGAATGATGGAGCTAATTTTGCCATCAAAAGAGCCATGGCAGCAGAACCAAAGCTCTCCATAACCCTCCCGGAATATGCAGATGATGAGATCATATTCAATGCCCTAAAGGATGGTGAACAATGATGCGACCAACAGTTAACCTCGATGGCTCGACCCTTTCCCCTGCAGAAGTCGAACGTATTGCAACGAATAACGCAGATGTCAAGATTTCTGATGATGCATGGGGCAAGGTAGAGATCGCCCGAAATGTAGTTGATGGAATTCTTGAACGAGGGGAGACCGTCTATGGCATCAACACTGGTTTCGGCGCATTGGTACATCAACGAATTTCACCAGATGACTTGGCTCAACTCCAAACAAATCTAATCCGTTCCCATGCCACCGCTCTTGGCGATGCAATGTCGAGATCGTCTGTGCGCGCAATGATGGCCGTTCGAATCAATTCCCTGGTAAAAGGACACTCTGGTGTCCATCCAGATGTATTGAAGCAGTTGGTCGACTTTCTCAATAACGACATTGTACCCTTCGTCCCGAGAATTGGTAGTTTGGGCGCCAGTGGTGATTTAGCCCCTTTGTCTCATATGGCGCTCGCACTGCTTGGAGAAGGCATGGTCCTCGATGCCGAAAACAAGCCTGCGCCAACGTCAACCGTCTTACGAGAACACGGTTTAATTGGTATAAAATTACGAGCAAAGGATGGTTTGAGCCTCATCAACGGTACGAGCCAAATGCTGGCATTTTTGACCCTTGCTGAACGAAAACTGAACGCCCTTCTCCCACTCGCAGACCTCATTTTGTGCACCTCCATGGAAGCGCGGAAAGCAAGCGTCCAACCATCAGATTCACGCGTGCACAACGCTCGCCCTCATCCTGGACAAAACCTCGTCGCACAGCGGATTCGAGCGTTGATGGCCAACTCGCCAATCCTCAATTCCCACACCGATTGTGAACGGGTCCAAGATGCCTATTCATTCCGCTGCGCCCCACAGGTCCACGGTGCAGTGTTGCAACGTTATTGGTCGATGGCGGACACACTCAATATTGAACTCAACAGCGCCACAGACAACCCACTCATCTTCCCAGAACCGAAAAACCCCGGTCCACATGAAGTGATTTCACAAGGGAATTTTCATGGCGAAGTTATTGCGTTGGCTGCAGATTCGATGGCAGCAGCACTGTTTGAACTCGGATCCATATCGGAACGAAGGATTGACCAAATGCTGGATCCAGCTCGCAGTGAATTACCCCCCTTCTTGGCCAAGAACTCTGGACTTGAGTCGGGCTTGATGATTGTTCAATATGTAGCAGGAGCATCGTTGGCAGAACTTCATGGCCATGCTACACCGAGGGCTGCCTTCTCGACAAGCACATCTGCCGGACAAGAAGATCACGTAAGCATGGGCGCAACCGCCGCATGGAATCTGTTGGAGGCCACACAGCGCCTTTCAGAAGTCTTGGCTTGTGAACTGTTTGTGGCGTGTGAAGCGCTTGAATTTGAACCATTGTCGCCATCACCTTACGTAGCTGCGTTGAAGCAACGAGTTCGTACCATCGCCAAACCACTTGATGGAGATCGATCCACAAGTAAGGAACTGATTGATATTGCACACGAACTCGCTGACGGTGCGTGGTTGGCACGAATCGAAGCCGAATTAGGTCGAATCCCACGTTAGATGGATTCGATCATCGCACGGATTTCTTCCAGTCCCGTCAATTGACGGATTCTAAATTTGGATGTTGTGAGTTCGCTCGCTGTGAAGGCTAATTTGTGATGTTCAATGGCGCGTTCGAGTTCAACTGCGGTTCGTACTTTTTGCTCCACGGTCGAGTACAAGACAAACGCATCCTCATCGTCCATGTGGAGGGCTGGTTCAACTTCAGACACATCGAGCCCCATACGCCGCCATTGTAAGATGCGTTTCCGTAGAAGTGGACGGGTGAATCCATTGGAGGGCAATCGATTGAGCATGACCAACTGTGGTAGCCCTTCTTCTGTAACTTCGACCTGGGAATTCGAAACCTCAATCGCTTCTTCGACAGGGGTGGGCGCCTGTTCACTCGGCAACGATTGAATCACAAGTTCTGGAGCCTCTCGCTTGAACCTTGCAAGCCATATGGAGTTGAACGCCAAGGCATCAACTGGAAGGAGCAGGGTCCATTGAGTGCGATGGACATCATCTCGGAGTGTTCTGATGAAGTTGAGCAGCGTTGATTCACCATGAAGTGATACAAGCCATTCGAGTCCTTCAACCACAATAAGGCCGTGATGATTGTGAATTCGCGATTGAACCAGGGCGTGCAGATGATCTAGATCTGGTGAAATATGTGCTTGGCCTGCGCGATGTGTCATCCAATATGTTTCAATCTTGGTAACATCGATTTGATTGAGGAGTCGACGATGTGGCATACGTGAGACATAAACAAGGTGTTCCTCGTTTGATTGACTGTATTTGTCAAGCCATTCTAAGAGTTCTGAATCATGCTCAAACTCCTTGCTGAAAAGGTGTCCTTTCTCAAGAACGAGTCCCCCATCGACTGACATTACTGGTCCTCCATTGGTATGGGTAACCGTTGAAAGACTATGAATGATTATATCCATTGCTGTCGTCGGGCAAACAGGTGTGTCCATGACCGAAGAGAAGACAGAAGAAGTCGCTACAGGAGAATGTGGTGCGTGTCGAGCCGTTATTCCATTGGATTCTGACCAATGCCCCGAGTGTAACATCTCCTTTTCAGGTGTGTCGGATGAAGCGCTTGGTGAGTGTGGAGCATGTCACGGACTGGTCCCTCTTGATTCAACCAAATGCTCCCATTGTGGTACTGTATTCATCGCAGATGATGTAGTTGATGTCCTCCGTAATTGGCTTGCTACCACCGGCATTACAATACCAATGCTTTTCCAAAAATTCGACACCGATGGCGATGGACAAATTGATTCAAATGAATTGAAAACCGGCCTCCTCAGCCTCAATCTCGCAGACTTGCCACCGTCGCAAGTTGAACGTTTGATTGAAACAATCGATGCGGATGGCGATGGGCGAATCGATCTTGATGAACTTCATGCGACCATCACAGGTGAAACACTTCCTGAAGATGCGACCCTCAAAGAAGAGGTTTCTATCGATGTGGATGCTGAAGAGGATTCACCAGAAGAGGATAGTGTCGAAGACGAAAGCATGGAAGAATCCGATGCAAAAGTAGTCGAATCACCCGATGAAGAGGTCGAAGAAGAATCATTCGAAGACGATGCTGAAGAAGAGGAATTCGAAGAGGAAGAAGTCGATTCATCCGATGAAGAGACCGAAGATGAAACATCAGAAGAGGATGTCGAAGAAGAGGAATTCGAAGAGGAAGAATCTGAAGACGAAGAATCTGAAGAGGAAGCCCCGTCGGAAAGCGAAGATTTCGATGATGATACCCCCGATGAACCTGAATCCCTGATCCGACGGATTGCGGATGCAATGGACGAGGACGGTGTTTCACCAAACCGATTCTTCAACGATCTGGACAAAGACGGAAGCGGTGATGTCGACGTAGTGGAACTCACCAACGCACTCACGAACCTTCTTGACGATGAAGTGACATCAGAGGACATTGAAGAATTCCTCTCCGAAGTGGACGATGATAACAATCGAAGTATTGACATGATTGAATTCATCACGGCACTCGAAGCACTTGACGATGCAGATGAAGCAGCAGATGATGATGCCATTATCAGCAAGAAAAAGGAAGCAAAGCCATTCCCTACTGATATGCAAAAGAAAATGATGGGCAAGCAATGGAACGATGTGGTTTGGCCACTCCTCCACCTCGCATTTGGCATGTTCATTGCGCTCATTGTCCTCAACGCCTTTGGCGGAATTGGCCCACTTTCAGTTGACGGCACCGGCGGGCCTGTCGCTCTCGAAATGGGCGATACAGTTCGCACTGATGGTTTGGAAAATGGTGACATCTATGATTGCGATCCTGATTACCAAATCGGAGATTGTAAGAATTCACTCACCCCCCTCGCAGGTGAGGCATCATCAATGCCTGCAGGTTGGTATTGGGACGGCATCCTCTTTGCAGTGCTCGGAGGAGCAGGCCTATGCGGTTCACTCTACGCCCACCTGGTGCTCATGAAATCATGGCGAGCTCGTGCAAAAGCCATGAAGGAAGTCAACGATGACAAGGCCGATGCTGAAGAAGAGCATGCGGAAGAATCCGACGACGAAGAGTCTGAATCATTAGAGGAAGAAATGGAAGATGCTTTGGAAGATGATTACGATGCTGAAGAACTTGAAGACGAAGAAGAATCAGCGGATGATGAATCCTACGAAGAAGCAGAAGAAGCGGATGAAGGCGACGGCGAAATTGACATCGGATCCCACATTGGTTTGAGTCTTGATGACGAGGAAGTCTTTGGAACCATCATCGAATTTGATGATGAAGAAGAAACCGTTACCATCGAAGAAGATGAAACCGGCGACATCATCACAGGTTACCAAGAAGATATGTTCGTGGAGTGATTCGGTGGAAGCCGACCCCCTGCGGACGTACGCGGATTTAGCAGCCTGCCCAACATGTGGTTGCCTTGAGCGAAAGGGCACCGTCAGATGTGGAGAATGCGGAACATTCCATTCTGGCATTCACATGGAAGAGCGAGTGGTTGACACGCAAACTCAAGTGGTTGAACGGGCGCCAATCGATCCAACGGCGTATTCGCTTTCAGCTGCACAAGAGGCACCTGAAGAATCCTTTGAAGAAACTGAGGAACTCATCTCCTGGGAAGGTGGTTCGTCGGACTTTACGATGGAAGAGGTCGATGAGCCACCGCTCTCAAGAGTCGATCCGGATGAACTGGATCTTCCTGAACCAGAAGATCTCAGCGGCATTGAATAGTGCCTAATGGGACTTGATTTAGAACTTACAGCAAATACCTACTGAACCGCCAATAACTAATAATCATCAATGCGTTAGAATCAACATTGGTGGGCTCGGAGAGAATTGAACTCTCGATCTTCGCCATGTCAAGGCGACGTCATAACCCCTAGACCACGAGCCCCTAGGTAAATTGGCCTACGAACAGGTGTATTAAACCGCATCGGTTGAACTGGCTTGATTCATGACACGATTTTAGAAATTTTTCCGGTACACCCAGATTCAGAACAGAACCCTGCCATGCGCGTTCGTCCATTTTTCATTTTGATCAGTTGACCATCTTTGATTGGACCGTACGTCTTGCACTTCAAACAGAATCCTTCGACAGTTGCCATGTGTATCAGGTGTTCGTGTGGCCAACATTTCTTAGTTGCTTCGTCATGACAGATGGAAATGATTCGGATTACGAGGAAATGAATGTTTTCCGCCTCCTACCCCCTCCTCGAAGGGCCGAATTATGGATTTGTTGAACAATCTGAACAGTGGTGGCGGAAAAAACGGTCTACTGCAGCACATTTACTCCAATTTTTGATTTCCCTCAGCTGCGCCGAATTCGACCATTGTCGTATAACATACATTATGCGACACAACGGGGTGCGCGAATCTGCAACATTTGGATCATTGTGGCAAACGAAGTTTCTCAGGATCAATTTCGAACATGCCAACCAATGGTGGACCTGCCAAAACTGACTCCATGCCGCCATCTTTTGTGTCGAGTGCTTTCATGACTTCATCAGAAATTCTCTTCCAGGCATTGTTGTCGACAAATACTGACTGAACCAACACCATCCCAGCGCCATCGATGGATGTTCCAGTCCACGCAGCGAGGCAACCATCTTGCCGGCGCTTGTATGTCTGACGTGATTCAAGCATTCGCATAAAACGAGCTTCTTTTCCTGGTGCGCCAGCACAAACCACTGTCTCGACGAAGACCTTTTTGATTTCGGAACTCATGACAATCACTTCGATTCTATTGTAAATACTTTTGAGACAAGATTCCCTAGGAATTCAATGATAATGCAATTCGCCACTCAACATAGTTGCCTTAAACGGAGATGTGCCGGGTTGGTTGCACCATGATTCCCACTGGACGCCGTTCAGGACGTTCAAATTTGCAACAGCCCCTACTTCGATTCGACCATGAGTCAAACCAGTTGGGTGAGGCGTCGTTTCAGACGGATTGCGGGAGGCCGCCACCAACGTCGCAAGTGGGTCGACTTTGTTTCGGTGAACCAATAACGATCCGATGAAGGGTAAACTCAAAATATTGCAATTTGGATTAAAATCCGTCGCAATCGACCAACGGCACTCATTTGTAATGGCTTGATTAAATGATGGCCACGCTGCACCCATCGTGTATGGAGTGCCAGGCAAAAATCCGGTGTTAACGCCGGCCGCCTCCATCCTCATTCGCGTTTCATCGGGAGTGTAATGAGAATGGTCCGCTGTCACAACCTTCAGGTCAGCAGCCAATTCGCCACCTCCACCATTTGTGAATTCATCGATGTGGATCCGTTGTGTGAGGCCGCCATCCCGAGCCGCCACCAAAATGTCCTCACTCTCTTCGGGAGTGAACCATCCGGGCTCACAAAAGACATCTGCGGCATGAGCATAGCCTTGTTCGATAACTGAAGGCAGTTGTTCAGAGAGGATTTCCTCGACATACGCAGATCGTGTCATCCCTTTTGGAGTGTCATGGGCGCCCAACCACGTCAATTCCATGCTAGGTAAATGACTCATTTGACTGAGCTGGTGCGCAACACGAAGCAAGGTAAGTTCGCTTTTTGTGCTGAGACCATAGCCGCTTTTGGTTTCCATGTGAGTCGTTCCATGATGAAGCGCTGTACGCATGCGCTGGTAGGACAATTGGATTAATTGCTCATCGCTGGCCTGTTCCGTTTGGCGAACTGTGTGCTGGATGCCACCACCAAGTGCGGCAATCTCTTGATAGGACATTCCTTGTTGTTTGAGTGTTAACTCGTTTGAACGATCCCCTGCCCAAATGAGATGGTTGTGTCCATCTACAAGGCCGGGTATGACGGCGTGACCTTCAAGTGAAATCACACGGAGTTCATCTGAATGGATCCCCCCCGCCCCATATTCTTCTTCGAGTGCGAATGATTCTTGAATAGATTCAATCACACCGTTAACTACGACAATTCCTTTTCCAGCAGAACTTACCAAGGAATCAGAGTCGGACATGGAGGTCCCAACAAGAGCCCCCACACCAGCGAGGTGAGCGAGTGGACCCAAGTCAAGCAAAACGGTCCGCATGATTGAACGGAGGGGCTGAGGGTTGAAGAACAATGGCTCTGTGGGCGAAACATGCCAAAGGGTTGGACAGTGGGGATTGAATCCACCGCCCATACACTTTCCTTTGGTTTGGTAGATGAAAATGGCACACCGGTAGCTGCAAGTTCTGCAACCGTACGCCCTGATGAGGGTGGTATACACCCACGCGAAGCTGCAGATCACCACAAAGATGCTGCTGCACGTTTGTTTTCTTCCTTGCTTGAAACAAACCAAATCACTTCTGCAGACATCTCTGCTGTTGCTTATTCACAAGGACCAGGCCTTGGTCCTTGCCTTCGTGTCGGCGCAGCCATAGCACGAGGGATTTCCAGTCGATTGAATGTCCCGTTGATTGGCGTCAATCATTGCGTAGCTCACATAGAAATTGGTCGTCAGCAATGCGGTTGTAAGGACCCAATTCTTCTCTATGTATCTGGCGGAAACACCCAAGTCATCGCACATCTAGATGGGCGCTACCGCGTGCTGGGAGAAACTCTCGACATTGGGATTGGAAACATGTTGGACAAATTTGCTCGTGTCCAAGGAATCCCATTCCCAGGAGGACCAGTCATTGAGAAGAAAGCGGCGGAATGGCTTGGGAAGAACCCCGATGCTAGCCTCGACGGTTTGGAATTACCCTTCGCAGTTCGCGGCATGGACCTTGCCTTTTCGGGCGTTATGACGGCCGCACAGCGTCTCTTGGATAATGGAGCGGAACTAGGAGCAGTTTGTTGGTCACTTCAAGAACATGCATTTGCAGCCTGTGTTGAAATTGCCGAACGGGCCCTGGCTCACACCGGGAAATCCGAACTGCTTCTTGGCGGTGGCGTGGCTTGCAACACTCGCTTGCGAGAAATGTGCACGCTTATGGCAGGTGAGCGAGAAGCAACATCGCACGCCCCCCCTCGCATGTATTGCATTGATAATGGCTCAATGATTGCGTTGCTGGGCCATATCGAACTCGAACATGGCAGGGTCACATCATACGAACAGAGTGCTGTAGATCAGTACCTCCGTACCGACCAAACACCCGTCACATGGGCCGTTTGAGTGACCATCATCACACTCATTGTTTTTATACGGTCACAAGCGGCATTGAGTTGGGGGCCTTACACATTAGCGACCGAAGCGGAAGAAAAAAGAGGGACGAACCGTTCAACCCGTTCGCCCCAAATGCTTCCGCCCAGCGCAATAAGCGCCAAACTGAACGCAAAACCGTCGAACGACGCGCCGCTCCTCCCCGCCCGGCTCCAAACCAACCACAAGCTAACACTGGAATGACGGAGTTGGCTAAGAAACAAAAAGAAGCAATGGAGCGAATGAAAAAGCAGGGCGGCCCTTCCGGAACGTCCGTTGCAACACCAACTTCAGCACAGCAAAAACAATCCCCTACCATCACAAACTCAGTTGCAAAAGCACCACCTCCCAAGCCACAAGTGTCCAATGAAGACCGATTGGCTGAACTCCGCAGAAAATCGGAAATTTCGCGCCAAAATGCAAAATCAAAGGCGAAGCAAGCAATCGAGGCTGTTGCCGAACCGATTGTCGCCGAGCCAACAACCGTCGATGCTTCGGCGGCAATTACAGCACCACTTACAATCCCGGAGGTTACGTCCGTAGAGGTGACGCCTGCAACACCAACGGTCAATTCCAAAGACGTGTTCAAAACCGTTCAAGCAACGGTCGCTAAAACCAACACAGATCGCCGCAGAAAACGCCGACGCCACGACAAGAAAGGCGGCGGGCGACAGAAGCAAGAAAAGAAACTTAACCGACAAAAGTACCTCGAATACAAGTACGCCGCACGAGATCTTCTTGACAATCCCTCCATTCCTGAAGAGCACCGATCCAATGTGCTCGGCCAAATATGGGCCAAAGGGGAGCGCATTGGCGTAGTTGAATCAATGGAGTTCATCGATCAGAAGGTACTCGAAGAAATTCTCCCAGAGAACATCGCTCAGAAGCTCCGGGACCTGGTCAACAAAATGACAACACGAAGGTGAAACAATGACAGAAAATACAGTCAGCGGAAACATGGTAGCAAGCGTACATTACAAAGGAACATTGCCAGAAAACGGTGAAGTTTTTGACAGCAGTGAAGGACGCGAACCATTGACGTTCTTGGTAGGCCACAAGCAAATGATTCCAGGTTTTGAAGAAGAAATTATGGGAGCAAAGGTAGGCGAGACCAGAGAATTCACTCTTTCCTCAGACCGAGCATATGGCGACCGAGACAATGATGCAGTGATGGAAATCCCTCGAGAACAATTCGCTCAACTCGAACAAGAAGCAACCCTCGAAACCGGAATGCAACTCGTTGCGCAGATGCCACACGGACCCTCCCCCTTTACGATCACAAGTTTGACCGAAGAGACGGTTACAGCAGACTTCAACCACGCACTCGCTGGCCAGTCACTGACCTTCTCCGTCGAAATTGTTGAACTACGAGAAGCTACTGAGGAAGAGCTGGCTCATGGCCACGTGCACGGACCAGATGGTCACCACGACCACTGATTGAAGCGAGTGTTGATGAAGTCCCTCCACTTGGATGGGGCATGGTCACTCTGCGAAAAGACGAGTGGAACACTTTGAGTGGTCTCAACTTACCATTGGAAAGCACTCCTGAATCTGTTTCAGAATCTGGAGTTGACCTCCAATCAATTGGTAATGCAGGATCACCACCGTACACTCGCGGCATCCATTCGACTATGTATCGGTCACGTCTGTGGACCATGCGCCAATATGCAGGATTTTCCAGTGCCGCAGCGACCAATGAACGGTTCAAACTGTTGCTTGAACGTGGCCAAAAAGGACTCTCAGTGGCCTTCGATCTGCCGACACAGCTTGGCCTTGATGCAGATGATGAGATGTCATATGGGGAAGTGGGCAAGGTGGGCGTTTCAATCTCTCAACTTGATGACATGCGAGAGTTGCTGGACGGAATCCCACTCGACAAAGTAAGTACATCAATGACCATAAATGCCCCAGCGATGGTGCTGCTTGCCATGTACATCGCCGTCGCGGAAGAGCAAGGTGTTCGTTCCGATCAGGTCCTTGGAACAATTCAAAATGACATTCTCAAAGAATACATTGCTCGTGGCACATACATCTTCCCACCGCAGCAAAGCATGCGATTGATCACTGATATCTTCGAATATTGTGCAGCACAGGTCCCTCGATGGAACACCATTTCCATCTCAGGCTACCATATCCGGGAAGCAGGATCAACGGCTGTGCAAGAAGTGGCCTTCACACTTGCCAACGCGCTTGAATATGTTGACGCGGCCATACAATCTGGTCTTGACATTGATACCTTTGGCCCTCGTTTGTCATTCTTCTTCAACTGCCACAATGATTTCTTTGAAGAAGCTTCGAAGTTCAGAGCAGCACGGCAACTTTGGTACGAATTGATCAATGAACGATATCACCCTAGCAATCCAAAATCAGCAATGCTTCGTTTCCATACACAAGTGGCTGGTGTCAGTTTAACTGCCCAACAGCCTCTCAACAATGTCGCACGAGTGACGATCCAGGCACTGGCAGCGGTTTGCGGTGGCACACAAAGTTTGCATACGAATTCATATGATGAAGCACTCGGTTTACCAACTGAAAAGTCGGCAACTGTGGCGCTAAGAACTCAGCAAATCATCGCTGAAGAAAGTGGCGCTGCCGATGTGGTGGATCCTTTGGGTGGCTCGTTCCATGTGGAACAACTTACCAAGAGAATTCATGATGAGGCTCTTGAACAAATTCAGGCGATTGAGGCTTTGGGTGGAGCAATGAAAGCAATTGAACAAGGTTGGCAGCAACGAGAGATTCACAACGCAGCCTACTCCCATCTCAATGATGTCGAAAGTGGCAAGCGGAAAATTGTTGGCGTCAACCATGGCGTCATGGATGAAGATTCGAAACCTGAGGTCTTGAAACTTGACCCAACAGTTGGTGAATCCCAGTGTAAAAAGTTGGAACATCTCCGCCAAAGCAGAAATCAAGAAACCTGTGCGGCGATCTTGGTAACAATAAAAGAAATTGCAAACGGCGATGAAAATCTATTCCCTCATGTGCTTGAAGCTGTCAAGGCCGGCTGCACACTCGGTGAAATTATGCAGGCAATGAAAGATGTCTTTGGCACATGGATGGCGCCAAGTGGGTTCTGAGGTGAAAAAATGAGTTTCGGGCCAATCCACATTGATCATATTGGAATTGCAACGAACAGCCTCGACGATGCAAGCCTGTTCTGGAATTTGATTGGCTTGCAAATGAGTGCCCACGACGAAACGGTAGCCGATCAAGGTGTCACCACTCGATTTTTCTCTACATCATCCATACAAGGAGAACATGACCATCCGCCTATGGTAGAATTATTGGAGCCAACGGGGCCCAACACACCAATCGGAAAATTCCTCGATAAGCGAGGGCCAGGGGTTCAACAGGTTTGCTTTCGAGTCGGAGACTTACAAGGACTGATTGGCCACTTGATAGAAAATGGTGTTGTGATGATTGATGAAACACCACGGCTCGGTGCCGGTGGAAAGCGAATCGCATTTGTCCATCCGAAGTCAACTGGTGGCGTTCTCGTTGAATTGACTGAATCGAACCACTGAGCCCTTTTTCATAGCCTAATAGGGGAACCCTCATAGTGGTCCTTGGCAAAGTGAAAACCATGCGAACCTGTGTTGATACACTCATTGCCCTCCCTCATGTGGATGGACCTCGTGTCAGAATGGAGGCAGATTTCATTGCAAGCCGATTGGAGGTCTTACGTTCAACAGGCGAAATCACCAACGATGCGTATCTTGATGCTGGTGCAATTCAAGGGGCGTTCAATATGATTGGTAACCTTGTCGAAATGGGCGTGCCACAACGAGAAATATTTGGACAACTCAAACAGCAACTCGCTCGAGCGTGCAGAATCGAAGAGAAGCACCCTGGTCTAAACTCAGCTGTTGAATCCGGCCGTGCTTCTTGAGGTGTGAACTGATGACACCCCTGCTCTCGATTTCTAATGTGTCGAAGTCCTTTGGAGATCTTGTGGCTCTTGATCAAATCAACCTCGAAATACGGTCAGGTGAGGTCGTAGGCCTCGTCGGAAGCAATGGTGCAGGAAAAACCACGCTCTTACGTCTCATGGCAGGCGTCTATCTTCCCACTTCCGGGAAAATATCGTTGCCTGACGGACAATCAGTGGACAAGATGCGACAATCACTCGGAGTTGTTCCTGAATCGACTGGACTGTATTCAAGGCTCACTGCATGGGAAAACATTCGATATCATTCGAGAATGCATGGGATCTCGGACAAGGACGCTTGGGCAAGAACCGCCAAATTCGCTGAACATCTCGACATGTTGGACAGCCTTGGACGGCACACCAAAGGCTTCAGCCGCGGCATGCGCCAAAAGACCGCGTTGCTACGTGCATTGGCTCATGGGCCTTCGATTTTGTTGCTCGATGAGCCAACAGCTGGCCTCGATATCACCAGCGCACGGACCGTCCGACACCTCGTGGAACAACTGAAGAATGAAGGGGGTACGATTGTTTACTCAACCCACCAACTCTCTGAAGCACAGCAGGTGTGCGATCGAATCGTCATTGTACACAACGGTGAAATTCGGGCTGATGGTTCGCCTGATGCTCTGCTGGAATCGACGGACAGCACGACCTTGGAAGAAGCATATGTGGCGCTCACAAAAGACACCGCTCGACCACGGACCGAAGAGGATGGAAAGGAGGGGCGTTTCACGGGCTGGTGGCGTTCTTTTTTCACACCAAAACCCCCTCAAGTCATCATGAACGAGGTGGAAACCGATGAGTAAAGTCGCTATGTTTCGTGTTCGTGCAATTGCGAAGAAAGAAGTCATCGAGTTCGTACGAGATTGGCGCACCATCATGGCCATCATCGTCATTCCCTTGCTGATGTTCCCGTTGTTGTTTATTCTCTTCCCGATTCTTTTGGAATCCGAAGCAGCTGAACTTGACGCATTGGAACTTTCCATTATCGTCCAATCAAACGAGTTGGATTCAAGTCTCGAAGATGCAATCAACGGCGCTGGAATCATGTTTGAGTTGGAGAATTTGAGTAACCTCACAACACTCTCAGAACCCGGCGAGGACATGGACCGAGTACGTAATTTGTCGGTGGATGCTGTTTTGCGGATCGAGCGTGACAACACCACATGGAACTACGCCATTCTGCATTTGTCGACTTCTGAGCGATCGAATGAGGCATGGAACCGCCTCTTAGACGCCCTCAATCAGTGGGAGGATGAAGAAGTGGAACGACGAATTTCCGATTCAGGTCTGGACGTGAATGCGACACTCGACCCACTGAGGTGGGATGGTGATGTAGGTCAGAGTGATGTTGCGACAAGTGGAGAGCAAGCCGGCATGGTACTCTCTCTCTTCATACCGCTTGTCCTCGCCATATGGACCTACTCAAGCGCATTACAGCCCTCGATTGACATGACCGCTGGTGAAAGGGAACGGGGTACATTGGAAGCGCTTCTATGCCTGCCATGCACAAGGCTCGAATTATTGCTTGGTAAGTGGGCTGCTGTTGCGACCATCACTGGTGTCGGCGTTATTTTGCAAATCTTTGGATTATTGTTTGCTATTGGATACCTTGCTTCATCGAGTTTTATTGGATTACCCGATCTTTCGTTCACAGCGATTCTTCTTTTGATCACAGCCATACTTCTGTTTGCTGTAATGATTGTAGCCATCGAATTAGCGCTCGCCATGCGTTCGCACAGCGTCAAGGAGGCAGGGTCAATTCTCGCTCCAATGTTGCTCCTTATCGTCTTCCCTGCATTGTTTACACAGGTCATTAACCTCGATGGCATTGAATCAGTGTGGTTTGCCATTCCAGTTGTGAATATCTTGTTAGCACTCCGTGAATTGTTGATGAACAGAATCATCCCCGGACACATTGTGATTTGGGCGGGAACAAGTTTGCTCTATGCAGCTCTTGCAGCATACTATGCAAGCCGGCAGTTTGGACGCGAAGACATCGTGACAAGTCTTTCGTAATCAAGCTGAAAAGGCAACGAGTGAATCACGTACAACATCGATAATGAGATCGATTTCTGCGGATGTAATCCCGAAATGTGGGGTGAATCGAAGGGCATTGACCCCACCATGAATTACACCGAGACCGTGACGTCGGCACCATGGCTCAACTGCGTCAAATCCAACGACTGGGAACTTTGTAGGTTCGAGTTCTGCGCTGAGCAATAATCCCGTACCTTGAACTTTCGTAATAATTCCAGGGAACTCCTCGCCCAACACCTTGAGTTTCTCGACGAATTCATCGCCCCGATCTTTGATGTTGGTGCGCAATTCTGGCGTCATGCCATCCAAGACTGCGCATGCGGTTTCAAGGGCTCGAGGATTGGTCGTCATCGTATTTCCATAGATACCGACGACATAGTTTTCAGCTGCTCTGTCATTCATGCCCAAGACGGAAAGTGGGTATTGTCCGGCGTTCAATGCCTTCGACCATGTTTCGAGATCAGGTACTTCGGCATCTTGGAACCCGTCATAATCAATGATTGAAAGGCAGCCTTGACCACGAATTCCTGCCTGAATTGAGTCGACAAGGAGCATCGAACCGTGCTCGAGGGTCAACCGTCGGGCAGCATCGTAGAATGAACGTTCAACACAAGCGCCTGGGTTTCCTTCACCTTGGACAGGCTCAATGGCCATTAGTTCGATGAACCAGTTTTCATCATTCGCTCGCTGGAACATTGCTTCCAACGCTTCAATGTCGTTTGCAGGGACGAGAAGGAGGTTGTCTCGATCTCTGAAGGTTGCGAGGTTTTTATCATAGGATCCTTTGCAAGAATGGGAGATTTGAGCAGGACGGTCGGTTCGACCGTGGAAGGCTTTCTCGATGGCGAGGAGTTTGATTTCCTTCCCCTCGTGGCGTCCACCTGGACCTGTATGGTTTCGAGCGTTGACATCAGCAATGCGCAAACTGACCGTAACTGATTCTGAACCGCTGTTCATACAGATGAATTTGGTAAACGGGCACGAACCACGTGTGTGGCCAAGTTCTCGTTCGAGGCGTTCTGCCAATCGCTTTTGGCTGAACGATGGTGTCATGACGTTTGCCATCACCCAGTTCCCGGACATTGCCGCAATGACGCCTTCAGGGCCGTGACCGGCTCCGAGCATGCCGTATCCACCGTTGTCGTGGAGAACCGCTCCATATGCAGTCACAATCCATGGGCCGCGACCTGCGAGGGCCACGTAAGGATTGACCGTAGCGGGGGCGTAAAAATTTACGAAGCCACCCTGCAATTCATCAACCATTGATGCTTCATCTCGGAGAAGCATTTCTTCACCGAATTCAGACACAATTTCCTCAAATCGTTCTGTTGCTTCGGTAATGGCTTGGGTCAGTTTTGGATCCAAATCACAAAACTTGGCGATTACCTCATCAGACAATCCTTTTGTGTCCATTTCCCCTGTTCTGGAACGAAGGTTGTGCAGGTTTTGCAAGGCGTCGTTTGGTTGCATCATGACTGTCATCGGTCTTGCGTCACATACGGAATGCCTTGAACGTTCGCTCGGACAGTGATGAAAGAGTCTCTTTGTCCGCCATTCAAGCAGCGCCGGAAGTAATAGCAGAGTATTACCATACGAATACTTATATGTGCAAGTTTCGACGAAGGAATGTGCCTAAAATTTCATTGGACATGCCGGCCGAGTTGATTGAGGACTTGCGCAAGCACGTCGGAGACGAGCATAAATTCGTCAGCCTTGCTGATGCAGTTCGTACTGCTTGCAGAAAACTCTTGGATCAATTGGATGAGATTGATGCACGCCACGGACGGCAGGTGTAAAAATGGTCACGCAAAATGAAGCAGAACAAGCAGTTCGTACACTGCTGGCATACCTTGAGGACGACCCTGACCGGGAGGGATTGAGCAAGACCCCAAAGCGTGTGATTGATTCTTGGCAAGAAATCTTTGAAGGGTATGGCCTGAATGCTGCCGAGATCTTGGATTCTACATTTAACGGCGAGGGATATGATGGCATTGTTCTGCTTCGAGACATTGAATTTCACTCGACATGTGAGCATCATCTTCAACCATTCAGCGGCCGAGCGCATGTTGCTTACATCCCCGTCGATCGAATCGTCGGGATCTCTAAATTGGCGCGAATCGTCGATATGCACGCACGTAAGTTGCAAAATCAAGAACGAATTACGAAGGGTGTCGCAGATGATCTTGAATCATTTCTCAATCCATTAGGCGCTGCGGTGATTATCGAAGCTTCCCACGGATGCATGCGTTGTCGCGGTGTACGAAAGCAAAATTCCATCATGACAACATCTGCCATGCGAGGCGTTTTCTTTGAAAAGCCTGAAGCACGCCAGGAATTGATGCAACTGATCCAATCCCGCCCGCTCTGAGGTGTTCGAATGACTGAGTTTGCATCATGCGGCATTGCTGGTGAAAAGGAAGTTGATGACCCAGCGGATTTGGCAAAAGAGTACCCGATTGTAGAAATTTTTCATTCAGTTCAAGGCGAAGCATTCCATGCAGGCGTCCCTCATGTCTTCATTCGGTTCGGGACATGCAACCTCCGTTGTGAATGGTGCGATACTGATTTTCTAACATACTCTACGATGACAGCGCTCGACATTCTTGGTCAAGTGATGAAGTATGATTGCAAACGAATTATCTTCACAGGCGGTGAGCCGATGCTCCATGACCTATGGCCGCTTCAACGCCTTTTGAAAAGGCGCGGTTACAACCTCTCAGTCGAAACCAACGGTACAATCGAAATTCCAGATGAATTGCTGGACTGGGTGTGCGTTTCACCCAAGGACCAAATGTATCCAAGCGTGAAAATACAACAACGCACTGGTGATGAATTGAAGTGCGTGTACGTTGGGCAAGATTTGACAATGTACGATGACCTGCGACAAGGGTTCAAACATGCCTTTCTTCAGCCTTGTTACATGGATACAGAGTCGATTGAGTGGAACGGTAAGAACTTCGCAGAAACTGAAGCCGTTGTCAAAACCAACCCTGGTTGGCGCCTCAGCCTTCAAACTCACAAATGGATGGGTGTCGACTGATGGTTCAGCGAGCAGTGATGGCCCTCTCTGGTGGGATGGATTCAACCTCATTATTGATCCGCCTCTTGGCAGATGGCGCGAAGGTGAGTTGTGTATCCTACCACTATGGTCAAAAACATGACATCGAAGTGGATCGTGCAACGAAGAACATCGACTACCTCCGCTCAAAAGGTCACGATGTTGAGCATGAAATCGTCGATCTAACATCGGCAATGTCGCTGTTTGAATCCGCCCTCATTAACGATGAAAAAATCATTCCAGAAGGACACTATGAAGAAGATCAGATGAAGGCAACGGTGGTCCCTAACCGCAATGCAATCTTTGCCTCGATTCTCTACGGCTATGCCCTATCGGTTGCAGAACGAGAGAGCACTGATGTTTCGATCGCGCTGGGCGTCCACTCAGGCGATCATGCCATTTATCCTGATTGCAGGCCCGAATTCTACCAAGCTCTCGATCATGCATTCACAATAGGAAACTGGGACAGCGAGCGGATTTCGTTCTTTCTACCATACCTTGAAGGTGACAAAATCACCATCCTAAAAGACGCCTTGAACGCCTGTGATGCAACAGGTCTCAATTTTGACACAGTGTTCGCAAACACCATCACCTCCTATAATCCAGACGAGCAAGGGCGAAGTTCTGGTCGAAGTGGTTCGGATGTAGAGCGAATTTTAGCATTCAACGCCCTTGATTTGGTCGACCCGATTGAATACACAGAACAATGGTCGGTTGTTCTCGAAGCTGCCTTGGAAACTGAACGGCAACACAAGGATGAATACTACAAAGAGAAACTTTCAGATTTGCAGTATTACGTAGCCCGTGAAAGCGGTACAGAGCGGGCGTTCACTGGAATTTATTGGGATGAAAAACGCGCTGGTACATACACATGCATATGTTGTGATCATCTTCTGTTCACATCCGAAATGAAATTTGACTCTGGATGTGGATGGCCTTCGTTCCATTCCGAACATGTTCGATCGGGGATTGAACACATCGAAGACCGTTCACATGGCATGGTCCGAACCGAAGTACGATGTTCGAAATGCGATGCCCACTTGGGACACATCTTCAACGACGGACCTCGACAACATGGCGGCATGCGCTATTGCATCAATTCAGCATCCATTCATTTCCAGGAGGACGAATCATGACAACACGAATACGACGTTACATCGAGACAGATACCGGGCATCGAGTTCCAAATCACAAGAGCAAATGCAGGCACATGCATGGTCACAGATACCGTTTCGAAGCAGAAATAGAGGGTGATGTCGTGCAGGAATCAGGTGTGTCGGACGAAGGTATGCTCATGGACTTTTCAGATGTAAGCCATATCTTGACTGTCCACATCCATGATGTGGTCGACCACGCATTCGTGGTCTATGAGCACGACGAACAAGCAAGGGCAGCACTTGCATCAATGGACTCCGATCATCGAACTGTTGTCGTACCGTTCATCCCAACGGCGGAGAACCTCGCTAAATGGGCCTTTGACCAAGTGGAGCCACACATCACAACTGCTTACGGGAATCGATTGCGACTCGTAGCAATGCATGTTCGTGAAACCCCGAAAAGCACGGCGTCTTGGCACGCTTGAACTCTCATTCTTCTTCACGGCTGATCTTGCGCCTGCGTTGACTGCGCCACGCATCATTGCCTTCCACGTATTGGATGGCCGTCGTCGCATCGAGCAGACCGCCAATCAATCGATTGGCTTCACCTTGGGTTGGCATTGACCTCATGATTGAACGGGAAAGGGAATGGCCGAAGCTCTTTCTGCGCTCGTCATTGCCAGGGAGCGCATCAGCCAACTCACGAACTGTTTGCATGAGGACCTTCTTCAATTCTGGAGGGATGCCACGTTCCAATGGAACAATGTCTGGTATGCCTGCTTCTTGGCCTTGACGTGCTAAAACGCGGGACCGATGAAGTTCGTAGACACAGGCGTTCACTGCATGGGATAAGTTTGCGATTGGATAACCTTCCCATGTCGGGAGGGTGACGAGGTAATCGCATTTTTGTAAATCCTCTGTTGACATGCCCTTTCCTTCCTCACCAAAAACCAAACAGACGTTTCCATCAAAGTTCTCCAACCGTTCCGCTAATTCCCAAGGGTATACAAAATGACGGAAGTTAGTTTTTGAGCCAATTTCTCGCTTACCAGAAGTACCGATGATCAGGGATGCATCGAAGGTTGCCTCTTCGAGGCTTGTGTGAACTGAACACCCATCAAGAACACGTCCAGCGTGCTTGGCCCTGTTCCTTGCTTCGACATCATTTGGATCACACTGTGGATTGACAAGTCGGAGTTGAACGAACCCGTAATTGAGAATTGTTCGACAAACTGCCCCCAAATTTCCCGGGTGGGATACACCAATCAAAACAATGGAAAGATTGTATGCCGAGGTGGGCAATGGGATTTCACTTCGATCGCCGATAGAAATCACTCCTCTTCTGGGAATTTGGCCACATCAAACGATGCAATCCAACGAGGGTCACAAGGTTGGTACAAGAAAAAGAGGAAACCTGGTCCTTCTTCCCTATCTTCCATAACAATCGAGCGACGCCTGACGCCATGGCTGTTTCTCAAGAAAAGAATGAGTGCTTCTAGCACATCTTTCCTTGTGTGATGAACCGATACTGGCGTGCGGTCCCAGTTGACCCGCAGAGCCACGTAGATGCACCTTCTCAGTCAACTCGGCGCTGTCGGTAGCAGGTTACATACCCGGCAATCCAGTTGCGCAACTTCTTTGACTCAACGTCAGTGAGTTGTTGGACCATTTGCTTGTTATGTTCGAAGTCGTTGGTGAATTTCTCACCGTGATCTTCAACAAGATGGATGGCTCTGATTTTGATAAAACTTGGTCGAATATTTCCCATAATTGATCACTCCGTGTATAATTTGACTTCGATTGGAATATCCGGTTCATCGTGACGCGTCACTTGAAGTCGGATTTTGCGAGGTGGGTTTTCGATGCCCCGTGACCAGATGTGTTCATTGACGGTTGGGTCAATCCACACTTCTTCGTCTTCTCGGACGCTTAGATGCTGAATCACATGCTCGCGGATGATCTGCATTGCACGTGGCGCTCGCTTGTATCGGGTGATTCCCCAAGCCTTTCGGAGAGGAACGGTGAGTTCGGATTCGTTTGCTCGTACCATAATTATTCACCTCAGCGTTGGAGCTTGCTACGGCGCCAGTGGTGTCGCTTTGGGTGCGACACAGTGTTTCGGTCGGTCTTTAGCATGACCCAAACTGGGACACGCCGATTCTGCTTGCCAGCCTTCATCAGGCGGATTTTCTTTGCTGCTGGTTTATTTCTTGACATGTTCGAGCACCTTTTCAGATTCTTCGGATGGACGCACTACGGCGGCTCTTCGACTGGGATAGGAGCAACTGCTTGAGTTGCTCGTCAGACATTGGGGCGGTGAACTTCCCCTCATGGTGGAGTTGGACAATGGTTTGCTTCACATTGGAAGCACGTGCAGGTTTTGCCATGGCTACGGTTGCCAAGCGAGATCGTGCATCGTTGGTGAGAAGGGTGCGCATGGCTGCGTCGAGTTGTGCCGCCTCCATGTGTGCCTGCTGAGCTTTCACTTCAGCATCGGCTTGTTGGCTGGCTTGCGCCTCAAGTTGTTGTTGGAGCGCAGCGCGTCGTTGTTCACGAAGCATGGTCAATTCATCATCGTGTGATGTCGACATGCTGGCCACCCTCTTCACGTCCTCTTCAGTACTTTGCAAGTCCTGGGAATTGCTCTTCCGCAGCTGGGCGGCATTCGTGAGCAACGGAGTCAATCATCTTCTGACCAGCAGCGGTGATTCGACGTCCTGCGTAGAGTTGAACTGGTCCTTCTTCAGTGTCAACGGTTCGTGTTGGCACTTTTTCGACGAGGCCAGATGCTTCGAGTTGTTGAAGCGCTGTGCGAATGATGTGGCGGGATGCGACACCTGGAGTGTTTGGTGCGGCACCGTTGTCCTTGCGTCCACCATAGGCTTGGGAGAGGTGAGTGACACCGATTGGACCTTCACGGGCAATCTTGCGCATGAGTGCGGCAGATCGCAGGAACCACCAGTTATCTTGGCTTGGAGGTCGCTCACGGGAGACGCCAGTCTTGACAAATTCGGCCCAATCTGGCGTTTCAACTGCCTTTTCAACAGCGAGTCGCGCAGCAAGTGCGGGGTTCAGGAGTTCTGCGGGGATATCATAGAGAGTCGTCATGACACTACACCAAGCAATTTGCCGACCTTACGCCCCTATATGAAGAGAGCGGGTCATCGAGGAACAGGGAGGACGAGCACTGTAACGATTTCTTGCAGTGTTTAACCCAACAGACAAGGGTTCATCAAGGGCTCGGCCGTCGCTAAATTGATGAGGAAGGCCTTGGCTCAGAATCCCAATTTGCTGAGAACCCTGCTAGGGCTCTCATTCACGTTGATTTTCATGCTTTCGTACGCCGTTTACGGTGCGACTGTTTCACCATCGTATTACCTCTATCAGACAGATGCATCTGTCACCGTCCATGATGACATCGAACCGGTTCGAATCTACCAGGACGATCAAAACACCACCACATGGACATGGTCGATCCCGGCAAACGGTGCCAACCTCACATGGGTGAACCTCACCGCTGTTGAACTGTCAGATAATGCTGAAGTCCGGCTCATTAATTCCGCTGGCTTATTCAGCCATCCGTTGTTGGGAGTAGAGGATGCTGATGGTTTCAGTTGCAGTGAAGATTGCTACCTCAACTCAACCCACACAGTGTTCGCAGAAGATGGCGGCGAAGTCACCATCAATGCACTTACCAGCACCGATCCCGCTCGACGGTCAAATGGTACGGTCTACGCCAAAACATCTGACGGGGCGAACGAGAAAGCCCGCAATGCCATCGAATACACACATTCACCATCCCTCGTACGGATTGAAATCGTGGAAGCCGGAAACCGAACCACCGCACCAAGCACCAGCATCATCACCGTCAACGAAGCTTTTGCCTCACTCGAACCATTCTCCGTCGACACAGCCACCGAATTCATGTGGGCTTTGGCAGCAGTGGTTGGATGCTTCTCGATGGTTCTCGTTCCATCCTTCACAGTCTACTTTGCCGCAAATGCGAAGGAAAAGAGGGACGCAGTCCGCTTGGCAAACTCGGAAAAGGAAGTGGAAGATGCACTCAACTCCACAGAAGAGACCGCTTGATGGACGCCAGTTTCCTCATATATGTTGAAGCGCTGTAGCGACACGAGCGCCATGAACAGTCAACCCGCATTTGTGTTGGTTCTTTTGTTTCTGGTCGCATCGCTTTCACCTCTGGCAGAACTCGAATCAACACACGACAGCATGCTTGCGCCAAACGCTCGAGCAACGGGTGTCGACTTGACCGTCAATGATGTTAGTTTCTCGTACACCTCGAGTTCAGATGAAGCACGTTACCGCATGTTCTCCTCGAACCATCCGATCCCATTGTTCAACCGACCCGCAGAGTTGTACGTCGTTGACACCGTTGTTGATGTGCCAATTTATGTGGAACTCACCATCGAAAATCTTGGAACCAATCCGTCCGGTACCATCGATGTTCAATTGAAAATTCTCCACGATGAGTACCAACTGTTCGAAATGGTCAATGTGACGCAGCAAATGTCAGCCCTCAATGGAGGCAGTTCGAACAGCATTGGCTTCACGGTGACGCCAACATATGCGGGAAACCATTCGCTGCAGGCCATTGCCACCTCTACGGTGCTCGACGACCAACCATCCAACAACCAATACAACCGTCATTTCACTGTCGCCTCACATTACTTCAACTGTGATGATCTCTCCCTATGGACCACAACCAATGAATGGGGTACAAACTCTGACACGTCCCTTTCTGAAGGAAGTGCGTGCCATGTTGGAAATGGCGAGGCTTCCACGTATGGGGCATCGACCACCAGCCTCCTTGAAACACCAACCATCGACATGTCTGACGCTGTGAACGCCCCTACCAAAACCAATGGTGTGTCGTTTTTCTACACTGGGAGTTCACAACAAGGCGATGAGATGAAATTTTCAATCAAAAATGGGGTATCTGGACAAATCTCAGAACTTGGAACATTAAGCGGTACCATTGATCAGGCCTTCCTCGATGGAGCATCGTGGCAGACGTTTTCGGTTGCCAATCAAGGTGCGACCTCACCCCTCGTACCTGCATCATCGAGTGCATTTTCGTCAGCGACGACCTTTCAGTTTGTCTTCACATCCAATGCGATCGACAATGACATTGGTTTTTGGCTGGATGATATTGTCATTGTCTATGATCAAAAAGTGAAGCCCAAAGAATATGCTATTTCATCAACCGGTGTGTCGACGAATGGAGCCCTGCCTGGTGATTGGGGCAGCGTCGGAATCGCACTGACCAATGATGGAAACATTTCTGATTATGTTATGCCGTCTGTGGAGAACTTGCCAGTTGATTGGGATGTTTATTTTGCTCACGACTCTGGCGTGTCGATCAACACACAAACAGGCGTCCTTCTTGCACCTGGTGAAACCAAAATCATTCACATGAAATTGATGCCTGATGAAAACGCAACAACAGGCTTCAACCAGCTCGTGTTCACGGCGACTTCAAGCCAGCATCAATCTGTGAACACGACCCTTCCGGTCCAATTCCAAGTCTTACCCGACCGAGAACCATTGATCATTCAACCTGAAGAGCGCCCTTCATGCCCGCCTGGCTACACGTGCCCCTTTGATGTTGAAATTCAGAACATCGGTGATGCAACGGATGTCTTTGATCTCGTTCTCGACCAGTTAGCACTCCCATCGGGCTGGGGTGTTCAATTCTCTTGGGCGCAATCAACATCCATTTTGGTTCGAGCCGATCAGCCTGTGCTTGTCGGGTTGAGCATGACTGTGCCGCTTGATGCTACACCCGACACGGTTGTGTCGTTTTCACTTCAGGCCACATCCCAAAACAACACAGAAAAGTTCCATTCACTCAACATTGGCGTTGCAGCCTCAATGATCAGCGAAGCCTATGTGGGCATGACATCATCTCAAGCATCCCATGATTGGTTCGTTGATGCTGGCGAATCAAAAACCGTATCGTTCACTATTTGGAACAACGCATCTCGACAGGACATCTTTTCCATGACCGTTGAATATGAGCCCAAAGGAATGTGGATGATCGAGCAGCCGTCACGGCCCGATGCGGTGATCAATCCCGGCGGTACGACAACCTTCACTGCAGTAGTGACGGCACCTGATAATGCTCAGGCAGGGGAACAAGCACCCGCACTTACCCCAAAAATCACATCGGAACGAAGCGGCATGAGCATTGAAGGCGATGCATTTGAAGGCATCAAAGTCAGCACAATTCGAAATCTTGGTCTTTCGTTAGTTGATGCACCAGACAAACTGAGACCGGGTGCTTCCAACAAATTTGTTTTCGATCTTGTCAACAATGGAAACGGGCCCGCGTCCGCTTTGCTGGCTGCTGAAACCCTCCCATCGACTTGGTCCGTTTCCTACCGCGTGGACGGGGAGAACACCACTGGACCGATTGCATTGAACTCACATCAAGAAGGGACGAATAATATCACAGTAGAGGGCTACATCTACCTTCCAAGCGAGGAAAGCGCCAGTGTGATTCACACCCTCACCTTCACCGTCAGCGACGCTATGGGTGAAGTTGACATCGATGCATCAGATAACTCTGCATCCATTGATACGATTACAGCTTCCGTTCGGATTCCATCGCTTGAAGGTTCGAGTGCATCCACCTATGCTATGGTTGGGACGACCGTCAGTGTTCAAGCAAACCTCACAAACATTGGGAACGCAATGGATGATGGAATCATCGTCAAAGGCATGTATTCATCCTCGCCACCAAACGCAGGCATTGTTGCTTTCTTCTCAACAGGCATTGGCTCCACTTCAAAACCCACCAATGAAGCAGTGGAAATTATGCTAGCACCGAACCAGTACACCCACCTTACGATGGATCTCATCCTCCCACACGATTTGATGTTGAACACTCGGATTGTTGTTTCCTTCGAAGTGATTGCTGGCATGAATGAAGAGCAGCAGCCCTACCAGTTGTCCTATGATGCACTCATCATCGTTGACCAACAACGAAAACTCTCGGGTGAATTAAGTGAACCATCCGGTCTCATTCATGCCACTGGTGTAGGTGTGCCTTTGTTCGTCAACCTTTCCAGCACCTCAAGTCAAACTGAAATGGTCATGCTACAGGTCGATGCTCCAGATGATTGGCAAATTGTTTGTAACGGTGTCCTCGTAGGTGACGAGGGACAAAACCTCTCATTCGAGGCTGGCCACCTTACTCCACAACTCACCGACGTTCCATGCACCCTTCACCGAATGGCCGGTCCACTTGAGGAGAAAGTCAGTTTTTCTGTGACAAGCATTGATGGACAAATCACATGGGAAGACGCACAAGTGTTCACATTTGCAGAACGTGCCAATGATGATGTTTCAATGAATATCGAGGTGATTGCTGGCGGGATGGCAGGTGTTTTAGCCTTCACGCTCCTGCTGACAGTTTTGCTCAGAAAACGGAACGCAGCACCGATTTTTGAAGAGGATGAAACAAAAGAGTTCGTCCCAGAAATCACCCAAGCCGGGCCCCCCGTATCCAACGGACCGCCCGTTAGCCAGGGTACAGAGGACAATGTCATTGAAACCACAACCACAATGCCCACAGAAGTACCTCACCCTCCACTTCCTGATGGCGGTTTACCAGCTGGATGGACGATGGAGCAGTGGAAGCATTATGGTGACCAATACTTGAACCGGCTCGAAGGACAAGCATGATACATAACCCACATCAGCAAGCATCATGGCCACATACCCTGGAGCTTGGTACGCTTTATGGGTCATGGTCATGATCTTTGGCGTTCTCACTTGGTTTCTGAGAAATTTTACCGAACGAGTCGAGGCAACAAGGCTTTCCGCATTTCTCGGCGTGATGTCCATGTTGACTTTACTTTCATGGACACTGCTCGAATTTTAGGTGATGGAATGGAAATTGCAGACAAAGACGCTCACCATTATTCTGGCATGTACCCGTGCCGTGTCCCTGTTTGGTGGGCAAGGTTTGGAGAGCCTGAACGACATCCAAATCTTGCCGGAGTTACTGGCCGTAAAGTCATCCTGCGCATCGAGAAGCGATTCAATCGCTTTGAGCGAATGCTGGCCAAAATTTTCCGTGCGCCAAGAGAGGTGAGGCGGCCACTTGACCCCATGAACAGCATGCTATGGGAATTATGCAACGGATCTCGGACATTTGAAGAAATTTGTGAGCACATGGACGACGTATTTCAGGAAGATATGGCTCCAGTCGTCGACAGAACAGCGGCTGGAATCGATGCATTGAAACGGAGGAATTTAATGACGGTCCTCACCTCTGAATTCACCCACAAATGGTCGATTCAACCAGGAGAGGTCCCTGCTCATCAGACGCTCGCACCTTTGGACGGGTCAATGAAAATTGACGCCAGTCTTGTTGACGGTGATGAACAACCTACAGATGAGCCTCAAGATGCTCCAATGGGCGACCAATAACGCTGACGAAGCCTGTATCCAATAGGGGCCGTTCCATCAAGTGTCCGTGAATCGACAAAAATTCAACAACGGAATCAAGTGATTCTGTGTCGAGTGAAGAGGAGTCTACCTCCTTGAACTTTAGATCCTTGCTTCGGATTGCAGCGGAGATCGGTCCATCGAGACGAGAGAGAACATCGTGCAAGACCTCTTTCGAAAGTGGGTTGACCAAATAGAGATGGATGTCTACATCTATATCCGATGCTTCGCATAACGCTGCTGCAGTGCGAGATTTAGAACACCGAGGATTATGATAGAGGACCGTCATAATAGGTCCTCCTCATGTTGATACATTGGCATTTCGGGGTGCCCAAACAAGTCGAAGACCGATGCCATCGCCTCGTTGGGTTGCTGGGGCAGATGCTCGTGCCCTGCTTCGAGTCGAGTCCGATTCAGTAAACCAAGATCCACCGCGGTGAATTTTACGGAGGGATTCTGCATCAACATGGGCCTGTTGGATCCCAGTATGGCTCTCATAGTTGGGAGCATGATCATCATGGCACCACTCACCAGTTTGACCGAATAAATCCAAGAATCCCCATGGATTGGCCTTTTTTTGACCTACTTCTCGTGTACTTGCGCCCGAATTTCCTGCGTGCCAACCGTAGTCATTCAATTCTGAATCACGATCGCCGAAGGGCCATCTCGATGAAGTTCCAGCACGAGCGGCGTATTCCCATTCTGCTTCGCTAGGAAGCCGCCATTCTCCTGTAAATCCGAGTCGAACTGAATCAACATCTCGTTCATTCAATCGATCAATAAATGCCTGTGCATCCAGCCAAGAAACCGTTTCCACCGGTCGCAATCCTGCAGCCCATCCGTCAGTGAATTTGGAGGGGTTTTCGCCCATGATGCTTTGCCAGTGCGCTTGTGTGACAGGGCGTTCGCCAAAAAAGAATGGATCTGAAATGGTAACCTCGTGCGCCGGTCGTTCCCCTTTTGGCCCGTTACCAAGCGAATCGCCCATCACGAAGGAACCAGGTTCGACCAGAAGGTACTTGCCTCCAAAATCGTCCTCAAAAAAAGGTCGTTGTGTTGACATGGGTCTCAAGCTTTCAACATTGTAGCGGCCTTTAATACTGAATCGACGAGCGACTTCAAGCGTTCTTTGGTGGCATCATCTGTCAATTCCCCATCGTCGTCAAATGCTTCCTTGACGTGACCAACTGCGAGTTGTTCTGGAACTGGCCAGGCGTGAAGCCAACGAAGCATGATGCGCATGTGATTGAGGGTGTTGGAATTCTGCATACCACCGAGGGTGCACATCAAACCAACAGATTTGCCGCCAATGTGCTTGTCATAAAGCCAATCGAATGTGTTCTTCATAACGCCTGACATGGTGCCGTGGTATTCTGGAGAGCACACGAGGTAGGCATCACATGAGGAAGCGAGTTCTTGAAATTCCTTTACGTTTGCATTGTCCCAGCATCCATCTTCTCCAACAAACGGTAACGGTTTCTCATTGCAATCCCAAAAAAATACTTCAGCACCGGATTCTTTAGCAAGGTTAAGTGCATGGTTCACCATCATTCCGCTCTTCGATGTGGATCGGTATTCGCCAGAGAGTCCTAGGACTCGAAGGGGTTGTTCGCTCATGGGCCGTCGTCGGTGCCGAAGCATTTCAACATAGGGTCGAAAATAGAACGCATCGAGAAGCAATCCTTATGCGACACACTTTATCCCTTCACACGGGGAAGCACTAATGGACACCGACAACACTCAATCTGAGCCGTCCAATCCAGAAGGTGCAGATGACATGGTCACCGATTCAGTTCTCGATTCGATGGCAGCAGCCTTGGAGTCTGCTGGAATTTCCATGGCACCCGAAGAACCCACACTTGTTCCTGAAAAGCGATACTCTGACGAGGTCATGCGACAAGTTGTTGTAGCCCAAAACATCGAAGACGAAAATGGATTCATCGAGTTTGCAAAAACGATGGATGGGGATGAAAACGGTTATCTCAACAAGCAAGAATTAGTTGACGCTGCAGAAGCATATGCGCATATGAACGCACCTCAAGAAGACGAACAGGCAACAATCGAAGAAGAGGTCGCGGCTTTGCTCCAAGAGGGCGAGGAGAATTCTCGAAATGATAATCCAAAAGAAGCACTCGTTGCTTTCAACAAAGCCATTGCGCTTGATCCTTCCTGCGACATGGCATGGTTCAACCGAGGCGTTCTACTCGAAGCGCAACAAGATGCACGTGGCGCTCGACAAGCCTTCCAAATTTGCCTTGACCTCAACGAAGAACACGCTCCAGCAACGGCCAACCTCGCCATTTTGCTGGAACGGATTGGGGATGAAGTTGGTGCCTATGATATGGCTTCAAGGGCGCTTGTGTTCTTCCCAGGTCACCCGACGCTTACTGAACTGCAAGCTCGGTGCAAGGGAAGCGGTGAATCTGTGGAAATTGAAGAAATGCCTGTCAACGAACCGACTCAAACTTTCAGCGAAGCACAAGTCAAGAAGGTCATGGAAGAAACCGGCGCAACTGACAGAGAAGCTGTCCTTGCAGAAGCCATCCACCATGATGACGGAAATGAAAACCTTGAGTTCAGTGAATTGATGGCGGCTGCAGAAGTTGTTGCAGCAACCGAAGTCGTGGAAGTGACACTTCAAGGCCAACCAGCATTGCTTCATGACGAACCAGAACCCGTGGTCGAGCCTTCTGCACCAACCACCGTTGTTCCTGATGTCCAACCCATTCCTGATGCCACTCCTGAACCTGCACCGACCCCCCAAGCGGCGCCAGCGCAGCCAACAGTTGACCTCGACCAACTCGTAGAACAAGCGACTCAGATGATTCGAGCCGGAGCCCCAGGGGATGCACTCAACCTCCTCAAGCCCCATTTGAAAACGATTGGCGCACAACACGCTGGTGCTTGGAGAATCGCCGGAGGTGCAATGGCCCGATTGGATCTCGATGACCACGCCATTGGTGCATTGACGCATGCACAAACACTCGACCCAACTCAAGCAAGCGGCTGGTTCAACCTTGGTTCAATTCATCAGCGTAAGGGAGATTCAGCCAAGGCAATTGATGCCTACATGCAGGCTCTCAACGCTCAACCCACCTACCTCAAGGCAGCACTCAAATGCAGCATGCTTTGTTATGAAATCGGTGACATTGAGCGCTACCTCACGGCCTCAAGGGCGGTCATTAACGCAGATCCGTCGAACGAAGTTCGCCACCAACTTGTGGAAGTCCTCGTTGGACTTGCAGAAGGTGAAGCACATGTTCTCGAGGCATCACAAGGCCTCCCGCCTACACTTCCTGAAGGACCACAAATGGCACAAGAAGCACTCGCTTTGCTTGGTCAGGGCGCATCACAACTTCATGCCCGGGCTTATTCTGCGGCGAACGATCATGTCCAATCGGTCACATTATGGCGCTCCCTCATCCAAAGTGACGGGCAGAACGCTGAGAATTGGCGTGGACTTGCTCGTTCACTCGAAAATGCGGGTGATTTAGAAACCGCACAAAAGTGTCATGCAAAGGCAAACGGATTGGAGCAAAATTCGGCACCAGAAGCTGCAGCCCCTGCTGCAACGCCAGCACCAGCACCAGCACCAGCCCCAGCCCCAGCCCCAGCCCCAGCCCCAGCACCAGCACCAGCACCGGCTGTGGCACCAGCACCAGCCTTCGATGCATTGATGAGCACTCCAGTTGCGGAGCCTGTGATGATGGTCGCCCCAACTCTAACCGGAGCCTTCGCCCCACCAACAAACGTGCCCGTGCCACCTCAAGTGCCTCCCAACCCCGATGATGCCGCTGCTGACTTTTACATGGGTGCACTCGGTCTCAACAATGAACCTCAAGCACCAGAATTCAACACACAACAACCACCTATGCAACCAGCCTATGATGCTGGAAATGATATTCTGATGCAGCCAATTGAAGCGCGACCATTGGTTGCACAACAAGCACCACAACCAGAAGTCGACTTGGCAAAAGCCGCTCTCGATGCTGCATCTCGAGTGGCCCTAACAACGCCGGGAGAGGTCAACTCAATGTCCATCGCCAACCAGGATATCGCTTGGTACAACCAAGGTGTCCAGTTGATTGATGATGGTAAATTCGACAAAGCATTGTCTTCATTTGATCGGGCTCTTCCATCATTCGCTAACGATGATGACATGTTGATTCGAATTCTCAACGGTAAAGGAAATGCCTACTACTACCTTGAACAATACCCGAAGTGTGTAGAAGCATATCACCAAGCCATGCTGATCCGACCTGCTGAGGTACGCGGCAAGACCCTGTACAACATGGGTAGCGCTTACGCAGAGATGGAGCGGTATCCTGACGCAATCAAGTGCTTTGAACAATCCATACCTCGCGGATTGCAACCAGACGAGGTTGCCCGTGCAAGGGACCAAATTCGTCGATGCTCAATCCTTCAGAAGGAACGTGCTCGAAAGGCCCGTCGCAACTGAACAAAGGTGCTGCTATGTCCGAAACTGCAAGTATGGATATTCATGCTCGACTCGTCGAGTGTGGAATGGAAGCAAAACATGCTCAAATTGTGATGGATTTAGCCACGCATCCCCCTTCCAAAGCGAGTGAAGTGGGCAAGCGAATCGGGATCTCTCGAATGGATGCATATAATTCATTGAGAAAAATGCAAGATATGGGGCTCATCAAAGCGACGCTCGACAAGCCCATGCGATTCTTAGGAATTAAAATTGAAGAGGTGTTTGATTTGCTCATCCGCAAGTCGGAAATGGATCTTCGACGAATGCAGGAGCATCTTGGGGAAATGAAATCCGATGCACACTTGGCCCTGCTTTCTCATGACAACGAACATCAGGAACCAAATTTCACTGTGTTGAAGGACCGACATGCCATCATGGCAAACCTCCAATCGATTCTGAGCGAAGCTGAAGAATCCGTTTGGATGATGCTCGGGCATTGGGGAATTTTCCACCTGCGACGTTCAGTCGCCTTCGAGGCAATGATTGAGGCCGTGAATCGTGGTGTGGTTGTGAAAATTTCCACTTCCCTCAACGAAAAAACCGTCAAATTTTTCGATGACTTGGACACTCGGATTGAAGTCCGACACCATGAAGATTTCAGCATCCAGGGCGTGTATGTGGATGACGAAGTTGGCCTTCAATTCATCAACGTAGAAAAAACACCAACAGGGCGAGGTAAGAATGACAGCGCCCTCTTGATTGAATCGAAAGCCTTCCTCGCAGCACAACTTGAACTGATGGTCATTCAATGGGGGGCAGGAACCTCATACAGAGCCGCAAAAGCAAGGCTCATTGAAGGTAAAATAATTGAACCACTCCGATTGAATTTGGGTGAAGGGTCCTATTACGAACGGTTGCGAACCTCCCTTGGACAAAGCGTCGATGGATCGTTAGCACCACCGAATGCGTTCTTACGACGACCAGGAGATCCGATTCCCGTCCAAGAGAATCCTCAGGCTGCTGCGCTGTCCATGCTCGGAATCGACCTTAACGAGGTATTGGGGGGCGTGGGCATAAGAATAGGACAAGAACTTGCCAACAAGTGGAGCAGTGTTGACAGCGATGAGCAATTCTGGTCTCATTTGTCAGAAGAATGGAGTCAACTTGGCATGGGTGAAATTGTCACAAAGGGGATGCCACCAGAATCAGTCGTTGTTCGGAACGGAGGCGCCTGTGGTGGAAAGCCGACCATTGGTGGCATGTTTTGCCATCTCGATGAAGGCGTCTTACAAGGAATTGTGATGGTTCGTCACAAAGTCGATGTTCTCTCAAAAGAACGAGTGTGCACGAGTGACGGAACTGATTCCTGTCATTTTGAGATTCAATGTAAAACCGAGCAGAATGAAGCGGTCCTTTGAGCGCAGGTTCTTAGGCGAGTCTCCCGTGGGAATGTCATGGACTGTGGAACCTGTGAAACCGCTGGACCAATTCAAGTGGTCAAACCTGATGTCGTCGAGGTCTCCTTGACCATTTCTGACAATGCACAAGCTATGCTTGCAGATGCCTTTGGCGACGACCGCTCCATGGCACTTCTTGTCGGTGTTTTATCTGGTGGATGCTCGGGGTACATGTATGACTTGCAAATCATCGAAGAGACAGACCAATCCTGCCAAGAAGTCAACATCAACGGTTTCAGAGTCCTCGTACCCAACGCTTCCAGCCATCTCTTAGATGGTATCGAAATTGATTATGTCGATCGACTTATGGGCGGCGGTTTCAAAATCAACAATCCAAATGCTGACTCCTCATGTGGATGCGGCGAATCCTTCGCATGAGGGAAATTGGATGCAAACGGCCCGCTACTTAGAAGGCCATTTGAGCGTCTGGCGCGGTGCAGATGTCCTCACATTCATTGACGGGCTATCGACAAATCGAGTGCTCGATTTACGCAAGGGCGAATGCCAACAGACGACCTTTACAACCACCACTGCCAAGGTCATCGATCGTGTAGCGCTGTTTCACATGGGAGATTTTGTCGCCTGTGTGAGCCACGCCCCATTTTGGGACGCTCTCCACGCACATGTATCCCCTCGAATTCTGGGGCAAGATGTTTCCATCTTTGACGCATCCGCAAATAATGAATTTTATGTTCGCTTTGGAGATGATGATTCGACGCGAGGGGTACACTCGACAAACGATGGCGTCACAATTGGTCATCTGGAAGGTGGTTATGATCTGATTGTAGCAACTGTTGGAAAGCATGTTGAATCCGAAATAAATTTGGATTCATTCCACGCATGGAGAATTGAACGCTGTGTCCCATGGCCTGGCTATGAAATCACGGCGAAACACCATGCGCTGGCATGTGGACTCTCGGAGGACGTACACCCATCCAAAGGGTGTTACATCGGCCAAGAAGTATTGACTCGGATGATCAGCAGGAACAAGCAAGGACGAACCTTGTCGATTGTTGCCAATGAGGAAGTTCAACCATCAGAGATTACAACGAAGGGCGCAAGCCGTTCACTGGCGATCATTAGAGTTTAATCAATACCCGAGAAGTTCGGAAAGTTGTGACTTGTAGAAATTTCCAGAGCCTTGGAGAGAGGAAAGTTCCTCTTCACTGAGTTCCAGTTCCAAAATACGCTCAATGCCACCAGCACCGAGTATGACGGGTACGCCAATGTACACATCGTCAAGACCGTATTGACCAGTGAGGTGTGCTGATGCAGGGATCAAACGCTTTCGGTCGTTCAACACTGCTTCTGCCATGATGGCTGCAGCCGAGCCAGGTGCGTAGAAAGCAGAACCTCGCTCGAGCAACTTGACAATTTCTCCGCCACCAGAGGCAGTCCGCTTGCATATTGCATCGATGGTTTCTGCATCGAGAAGGTGCGTGATGGCGATTCCGCCAACCGTGGTAAAGCGTGGGAGTGGCACCATGGTGTCACCGTGACCGCCGAGAACCATTGCTTGAACATCTTCTTCTGAGCATCCAACAGCCTTTGCCACGAAGTGGGTCATGCGTGCGCTGTCAAGCACACCTGCTTGGCCACACACTCGGTTTGCAGGGAATCCTGTGACTTTCTGCATGTGGTAGGTCATCAGGTCAAGCGGGTTCGTGACCATGATGATTGTTGCATCAGGTGCATGATCTCGAATACCTTCACCAACTTGCTGAACAATTCCTGCATTCTTAGCAATCAAGTCTTCGCGAGTCATTCCCGGTTGGCGTGGGAATCCGGATGTCACGACGACCACTTCAGCACCAGCGATGTCCTCGTAGTTGGCCGTGCCAGTAATAGCGCCGTCGTAATTCAAAACTTGTCCATTCTGTGACATGTCGAGAGCCTTGCCCTTTGCAAATCCTTCATAGATGTCAAGCATGACAATATCGGCAATTTTCATTTGAGCCAAAACAAATGCGCATGTTGCGCCAACATTTCCTGCTCCAATCACTGCAATTTTTTTTCGGTTACTCGCCATAGTTGTCCCTTCGTTGTCAGTTCCAGTGAAAGGACCTCCATAAGGAACATGGTTGAAAACCAAGCGCAGTAGGTTCCGAGACGGAATCAACTTCCTTCAACCCGATGAAAAAAATCAGTCTTCATGAGCGAGTTATCTAAAAACCCCCTTCCGTTGGACAAAAACATCCCACACCCACATTCGTGGGGATTGGGCATGAGGCAACAAGATGAAACTCGGCGTACCAATGGAACCTGAAGGCGAAACTCGTGTTGGAATCGTGCCCTCAAGCATGAAGAAATTGCTCAAAGCTGGCTTTGAGGTCGTGATTGAGACAGGTGCTGGTAAAGCAGCAAATTATCACGACGCTGACTACGAAGCAGCAGGCGCAACCATTGGCTCCCGTTCGGACGCACTTGGCTGTGCAAACATTGTTTGCATCCGTTTCCCCGGTCTCGATGGAATTTCACAAGGAGCAAACCTCGCTTGCGTTTCAGATCCATTCCGAAACCCGGAGCATGTCAAAGCGTGCATGAAAGCAGGCGTCACCCTTCTTTCGATGGACATGATTCCACGTCGTCTCTCGAGGGCGCAATCCATGGACGTCAACTCTTCACAAGACAACCTCGCTGGTTACAAAGCAGTCCTCCTCGGTGCAGCCCATGTTCCAAAGGGTATCCCGATGATGACCACATCAGCGGGAACCATTCGACCCGCCAAGGTCGTCATCATGGGCAGCGGTGTTGCGGGCTTACAAGCGATTGCAACCGCTAAGCGTCTCGGCGCTGTTGTGTTTGCATCCGATGTTCGAAAGTCCGCTGCTGAACAAATTGAATCGGTCGGTGGACGTTTCATCGAAGTCGATGGCATGGACGACTTCGAAGACGAATCAGGGTATGCAAAGCCATTGACCCCAGAATTCATTCAGAAGGTCAACGACACCGTCTGTGGTGTTGCAGCCGATGCAGACATCATTGTCACAACGGCTCGAATCTTTGGCCGACCTGCACCAATCACAGTTCCATCGACTGCCGTTCAAAATTTCAAGTCAGGTGCTGTGGTGGTTGACATGAACGCAGATGTTGGAGGGAACTGTGAAGACACGGTTCAAGGCGAAGTCATCACAACCGATAACGGCGTGATCATCGTTGGAACGTCCAACCTCCCTGGAACGCTTGCCACAACCTCAAGCATGCTCTACTCAAACAACTTGACGACCTTCATGACTTCACTGGTCAAAGATGGCGAAGTGATGATTTCGGAAGACGACGACATCCTCGTCGGTGCACCCGAAGGCAGTGATTTCTATGTCAACGGCATGGGTGGCGTCCTCATCTGCAAGGATGGAGAAATACATCCAAAACAAACTCGCCTTGGAGGTGCACTCGAATGACGCCAGAATTCTTAATCGGAAACATCACGCTGTTTATGCTTGCAATTTTCATCGGATTCGAGCTGATTACCAAAGTGCCAGCAACCTTGCACACCCCTCTTATGAGCGGTGCAAATGCAATTTCTGGAATCTCGATCATTGGTGCACTCATCGGGTCCAATGTCGCCTTTAAGAACGAAAGCACAGAAATCTCAGGCATCCTTGCGTTTGTTGCAGTCACCCTCGCCATGATCAATGTGGTTGGCGGATTTGCTGTCACCAACAGAATGCTCAACATGATTGCTGGAAAGAAGCGCGGAGGTGCTTGAGATGGAAGACTGGGTTTCAATCGGCTACTTGATCTCGGCCGCTCTGTTCATTTTTGGACTTAAGAAATTAGGCCACCCTCGAACCGCACCCTTTGGGAACCAACTCGGTGCCATGGGAATGCTCGTAGCAGTCATCACGACAATCTTGGAGATGCAATTGACCGGCGATGGCGTCATTGATTGGACATTGATTGCTGGAGGACTCATTCTCGGCTCTGCCATTGGATATTTGATGGCAAAGCGCGTTCAAATGACCGGGATGCCTGAACTCGTGGCATTGTTCAATGGATTTGGCGGTGCAGCTTCAGCTCTTGTCGCACTCTCTGAAATTCAAAAGTACATCGGGGATGCTGACACCCTTCCAGAAGGTCTTGCACTCACGGTTACAATGATCGCTGCAGGATTGTCTGCCCTCGTTGGTTGGATGACCCTAACTGGATCATTGCTTGCAATGTACAAGCTCAAAGGCGGCGTGGAGATCTTCGGAAAGTGGATCAAGACCCCAACATGGGGACCAACATGGCTTAACCCGGTGAAGGTTCTCTTGTTCCTATCTGTCATCGTGATGATTTACATGAGCATTGAAGAACCAACCAACACCACTTACATGTGGGGCATCATTGGAGTTTCTTGCCTTCTCGGTATTGTGTTGGTCCTGCCAATTGGTGGAGCAGACATGCCCGTTGTGGTATCATTGCTCAATTCACTCTCTGGAATTGCTGCAGCGTTCACTGGATTCATTATCGGGAATTCTGTCCTCATCATCGCAGGGTCGCTTGTTGGTGCGTCAGGGCTGATTCTTACCTTCATCATGTGCAAAGCAATGAACCGTAAGTTGATCGATGTGCTGTTCAAGTCCTTTGGTGGAAGTGGAGAAAAGCAAGATCTCACTCGAACCAAGGTGGGCTCTGACGCTGATGAAGTCGCCATGATGCTCGATGGGGCACAGAAAGTCATCATTGTACCAGGCTATGGAATGGCTGTTTCACAATGCCAACATGCCGTAAAGGAATTTGCCAACATTATGGAAGAGAAGTTTGGTACTGAAATTAAGTACGCAATTCACCCGGTTGCTGGCCGAATGCCAGGTCACATGAATGTGCTCCTCGCCGAGGCCAACGTGCCATATGAACAACTCATCGAGATGGATGAAATCAATGGTGAATTCCCAGATTGTGATGTTGCGCTTGTGATTGGTGCAAACGACACCACGAACCCGGCAGCTCGAAGCGGCGAGGGACCGCTTGCAGGTATGCCAATCATCGACGCTGATCAAGCACGAACTGTGGTCATCATCAAGCGCTCCCTTTCGGTTGGCTACGCAGGTGTTGACAACGACTTGTTCTACATGGACAAAACCATGATGCTCTTCGGCGATGGAAAGGCCATGATGAGTGGATTAAACACCGCAGTCAAAGAAATTTGAATGGACCACTCCAACCCAGTGAGCGAGCATTTGGCTCAAGGGCATGAAGTAATGTTCAAAGGGCTGGGTCAAGTGGGAACATCAAGGTGAGTCCATGCTATCTCGCAATACCCGTCTCCTCATGGTTGGCTTGATGGTTCTCTTGTTCGCTGCACCTGCATTAGGAATGCCCGGTGGACCACCTTGGAAGAACGGTGATTCACTCGTTGTTGAAACTGGTTGCACCTGTCACGGTGATGGTGTTCCTTCGACTGAAGTCGTTGTTTCGATTTCCGGCGTACCACGCTCTTACACACTCGATGAAACGTACACGTTCACTGTTTCGCTTCAACACGCTTCTAACGAAGCTGGAGGTTTCATGATTTGGGATTACAACATGGGAACACTCACACCGGGCGAAGGATCTTCTGTTGTCGAAGATGAACCTGGCGCAATCGGACAAAACGCAGTTGGAAACGACTGGGTGTTTACATGGACCGCTCCAAGTGAAGATGTGGGGATCATTCCTTTCCAACTCGTCGGCAATGCAGTGAATGGAAACGGCAACTTCGATGCAGGTGATGCATGGAACATCCTATCTTTCTCCATCTCTGAGCCTGGTTCTACGACCAATGATGGCGAAGAGGAACTGGCCGTCCGCACCATCAGTGTTGGTGATTACGACAGTCTGTTCGTTGCCGATGTCGACCCAGAAGTAGCAGAAGCAGAACGCCAAGAACAAATTGCTGAAACTTTCTTCGAAGAAGGGAACATCTACTACTTTGCAACGTTCTCCATCCTGCTCATCGCAGCAGTGATTCAGGGCGAGTTCTACCAGCGCAAATTTGCTGGTGGCCATGAGCACCTCGACAAAAGCCTCGCCATCCCTCAAGGCCTCCGGCGTGGCGCTCTCAGCGCAGGTTTGCTTCTGTTGTTCGCCTATGTGATGGACAATGATTCTGGATGGCAAATCCAACTCACTGTTGGAATGTGCGCCCTCTGGGCAATGTACGGTGTCTACCGAACCATCGAACAGGCACGAGCAGAGCCTGAAGCGAAAGACCTCGTTTGAACCTAATCACACTCCCCACGTACTGGAGGATTGAGGCCACTCCATGACACTGCAATTGGAACGAGACAGCAGGACACATGTCCAAGATCATCTCGATGAATTAACAGGCCGTGTCACCCTTATTTTTGCAGTCATCGTAGGCTTGACATTTGTCTTCTCCACCCAAATCGATGAATGGCTGGAGGTCGTGCTTACCCAAATCGACCCTTGCACAGAGGGATGCTTGAACCTCTATGACCCTGCGAAATGGAGTGCGGTCCGATGGTTAAGCGCAACCATTTCTGCCATTCTTTTCTGCTCACCCCTGATCATTCAACAACTTTGGGCGTTCAGCAACAAAGGCCTGCTGCCAAATGAACGGAGGTGGATGCTGCGCTGGATGATTGGCGGCACCTGTATTGCCTTCGCATTCACGCTCACAACGCTGGTGTTCCTCGTTCCGATGACGTTTCAATACGGGCATGGTATTCAAACTGAAATGGGCTTGAGCGCTCAATACGATCCAGTGTTGATGCTCTCAATTGTGTTAGCAGTAATTTGGACTCAGACGGTCGTCAGTCTGGCAATCTTAGGCATGGCCCTTGCTGGATTTATTGGTGTGCTCAATGAGGAAACTGCAGATTGGTGGCGATTGCGATGTTATGCCCTCGTTCTCATGCTGCTCTATGCATCCCTTCCAGAATTTAGCGGTCTTGCGTTCCTTTTGATTCTTACTTCAATTTTGGTCATTGAGACCACGTGCGGTCGATGGTTCAAGCAACCAGCCCTGCAGTCTGTGAGATCTGTCACGCTGATGGACGATGAAGGCGGTGTGCGCAGGCCCCTGATTGTGGAATGCCGTTGTGATGGTGCTGCAACGCCGCTTCCTTCACCATTGAACATCAATGTCCCAGTCTTACGGTACAACGGCTTGTGCTCGTCAGCGCACGAACGAGAACTCCTGTATGGAGATGCCCTCAACGCGAAAACGACGGATGCGTACATCACCGGATGTTCCTCAAAGCCGCTAAGTGAGGAGTTCAAGCAAAACTGTCGTTCAATTGGCATGCGTCTAAACGGAATGGATTTACTCGAGCGGCAATCCTATCGAACTCAGCCACAACACCGTGCTGATATCGAATTCGAAATTATGGTCGCACAACTTTCGAAGCCATGGCCTGAGTCAAAGCGACTCAACAGAGTGGTGGAAGTGATGAAACGCAATCTTGACGAACACTATGTCTACATGGTCAGCAATGCCTCAATAGCTTGGGGTCAACAACTCAAACCGAATGAGGTCTTCATTGAAATCGCTCAAGAGGATCACGAAGCCTTCACAATAAAATCCCAAGAAATTGGGGCCCACATACGAAACCTCCACCCAAATGCGTGAGTCCGCAACCAAGTGAGAATCGTATTGGTGAACAAACGAGCATCGCAAGGATTGAAACCAAATGGGATTGAGGTGACATCATGAACCCAAGGGTCGGCGTCCCAATATTGGTGGCGCTCCTCTTGGCCAGCAGTTGGGCGTTTACCAATGAAGAAACAATCGACACCTGGGTTCGAGAGAACCAAGTTCAACCAAATGAAACAGACGCAGAGTTGCTTGGCATTCAGACCAACGAACAATGGCTTGTGTTAGTGACTGAATTCCCAGAGGATCGAGCAAGCGAAGCATGGGGTACGAACCAAGCCCAGCTCATGCTGGATGATGTGGCACGATCCTACATCGAACAACTGACTGACCAAAAGACGCAACTGACCGTGCTTGTCCACCCGGATGTATCCCTCGCACCTGATAACGTCGAAGTCTACGGAGCAGACAGCAGCGGAAGTCGAGACACAAACTCTCAGGGTGAATTCTTACCAATGAACTTAGCAGAAGAAGTCATTCGCCAACGAGCTGATGATGTGAATTGGTCGAAGTTCGATTTGGACAATGACGGAAACGTCGACCGAGTTCTGATTCTCCATACAACAAAGGGACAGGAAGAAAATCCAGGTCAAACCAACAAAATCTGGAGTCACTTTACTCAGTTTGAAGAACCAATCCAAGTGACGAACGAACACAGCGTAGGCCACTATACAATGGCGAGTTTGCGAACTGGGTCAAGCGGGATGGGCACAATTCTTCATGAAATGATGCACCAGATGGGTGCATTGGATCTCTATCCTGTTCACGATACGAATCCACAAACGGATTGGCATGGTGTTGGGAATTGGGACATCATGGCGAGTGGAAACTGGAACGGCGGTGGCGTATGGCCTGCCTTAGGCACCTCTGCAACCATGGAATTGATTGGTCTTGAACGGTATTCTACCCTCGATTTGACATGGCCTGCCTCAAGTGTTCAGCCTTGCATCGGCCCAAACATTCTGATGGAAGGGATGAGTGAAGGGGGCAGTGCTTTGAAGATACCACTTGGAGAAAACCAATTCATATGGATTGAGCATCACTCCGATGTTGGTTTTGATCGTCATTTGCCGGGCCACGGCATTCTTGTCACTCAACAAGATCGAAGCATCGGAGATGAAGAACGGAACGAATTAAACAGAGATGTGGAACAACCATGGCTTCGAGTGATTGAAGCTGATGAAGGAAATCAGATGTTGCTGGGAATCAACGATGGGGAAGCAAGCGATTTGTTCACAAACGGATCGAAGTTTGGCGCAGAAGGCGTCCTCATTCGCGACCATGATGGAATTCTCGTGTCGTGGACGGCCCATGTCAGTGGTGAGGAGAACCTCACGATTCAATTCACTGCACCTCATTGCACATCAAAATTTCAAGTAAATGCTCCTAACTTTGGTGCTGTCATCCTCCCATCTGAACCATTTCTCCTTGAGATTGATTCAAGCATCGACTGTGACCTCACTCACAACCTCACGATGACAGATGGTCGCGACGTTGTATTGGTACCAAACACTGTGAGCGTTGGCATCACATCCGTAGCACTCACCTTTTCTTACAATGGCACGGCTAACTCTGAATCACTCATCAGTGGTGTGATTGAATGCGACGAAAGCCGTATTGACCTTTCAAGCAAAATCCTCACCCTTGCACGGATTCCTATCGAGGCGAAGATTGTTGGTACATTGGATGCCTTTGAATCATCGATTGTTCGCATTGCATTACCATCAATTGGTGACGGGAGCCAATCCTTCACAACAGACCTCGACGGGCCAATGTCGAGGGTTGCCACAATCGAAAACCGGGCCGTGCTCAACGGCAACGATTTCTTTGAGATTCAGATCGAACCCAATGGATTGCTCTTGGATGGAATGACGGTGCGAGGTGAATTGGTCTTAATTGACAACAACGGTCACAGATGGACCTACGAACTCGATTACACAGCAGAAGCCAACGATGCCTCGAAGTTGGACGCATGGCGCACTCCCGGCCGAATTCTCAGTATCATATGCCTCGTTGGAGCGGTTTGGGTCGGTATGGGACTCATTGATTCAAAGCGGTCGAAATCAACGGTCCAGACGCAACCAGAAGAGCAACAGAAGACTCAACCAGATCTCACGATAGGAAACCCTTCTGAAGAACTGGACCCATGGGGTCGACCTGTGGACGGGAATGAGTGATTAACGCCCTGGAAGCCAACGTTGCATCTTGAGGTAACGGTACGCTGATTCATTTTCAAAGGCACAAACCCAAATTTTGTGAACACCTTCGGCAAGGCGAACTGACAAACATGCACCGTTCCAATTCACCGGTGCTCGTTCAGATGGAAGGAGCAACCATGGTGCGTGTGCTTCGCCAACTGCCGCATCATAGATCCGCCACTGACTGCCAAATTTGAAACCAGGGCGTAAGACAACGCCACGCGCCATTAAATCGTCATAGAGTGCGAGGTGGCTCGGTAGGGAAGTTTCTTCGAGTTTGGAAGAAAGCCACAATCCTTCCTCATTTCTGAGATGCCGCCCTGAAAGGTGTTCGACGCCAATGGCGCCCCATGGCCATTCACCTTCGCTAGGAATGTACCATCCTTCACCTCGTGGTATTCTCGAAGACCAACCGGTGCGCAATTCCTCAATTTGTTCAGTAGTAAGCGTGGCCCATGTCGCTTGATTGCCGGCAATCTCAGCATATCCGAGCCGATACATCGTGACATCGAGTTCTTCATCGATGACAAAAAGTTCAGCTAAGAGGCCACGACTTGTAACCTCAGCCGTCCATGCCTCGAGTTCAGTCCAGTTCACGTCATCAGTTGTCCAAACCCATCTGACATGCGCAACTGGGTCTTCTTTGGAAAAATTCTGCTCTCTGTTCCATCGGAGCGCCCAAGTAGAAGCGGAAGGGGAAAAGTTCCGTTTCGCTGAAAGGTTCGCTACGGGGACAATGAGTTCGCCACCACTTCGAGCCACATCAAAGGCCACGGCGCGAGCGACCAAGTCAGGATCGGACTCAACGCTTTGTGCAAACCAATCCTCGGAAGGCAAAGGAACGTGACGGTGCCAATGGCAAAACAGAATTTCCTCACTGGTAAGATAGATGCCACCTTCAGTTTCCGTTCGGCCAATGGCGCTCTTTTGATGGAGCCTTGAGGCGAGGGGAGCAGGAATGTACCACTGACCGTCCTTTTCGAATGGTGCCTCGAGCGGTACACCCGGGGCTTGATTCGGCGTTATTGGAACGCCAAGTGGGCGCGTGGTTCGCACCCGAGGGGTGAAGGTTCGCTTTTGTCGCCCCATGGCCTTGCGTTGTGAACGCTTCATTTGAGTTCGTTGGTCAACCGATTGTCCTATGTGCTACCGGCGTTGACAACGGTCTGGGGAGCACATTGGTTGACGGGTATCTCGGTACGCTCACGACCGAACAGCGCACATTGCTGCACCTGCTCGACCACCGACTTCCAGAAGGTGAATGGGAAGCGCCTGCAGCCGTCTCCCAAGCTGGCATCTCTGCCGCAATCCATGTTCAGCGAAAGCACGTACCTCGAACGTTAAAGCGATTGGAAACTCGTGGTGACATCATCAAATCGAAACGACATGTTCCCGGGAGTAAACAACGACGCCAAGTGTATGGCTTGTCCCAAACGGGGAAAACGACGGCAGAAACCCTCCGCACCACAATTCTTGGCCAAAAAGTTCGCTGTGATGGAGAAATGAAGACCCTGCTCGACCTGAGAAAGGGTGGGCAAGCCACGCTCGACCTCCTTTCGCATATTGACGAAGGGATGAATTATCACGAAAATCCAGTCGTTTCTCCCGTTTCGAACCCAGAAGGTGTGGCCTCGCTCGACGCACAGGCTGGTGAACATCTTGTCCGCCGTTTATTCGCCCGTGCATGGGAAGATGGCAAGATTACAAAAGATGAACAGCACCTTTTGCAAGAAGTGGTTGAGTTCCTTGGCATGCACCCTGAACGTGTTCGTCGGCTCTCAAATGAGGCAAGAAGGGAACAAAAGGCACCTCCGCCCGAGGAGATCTACCTCGACATGCTTCGCCAGGCATTGATTGATGGTGAATTGGTTGACGATGAAATTCGCTTGCTTGAAACGGTCCGAACTGCCTTTGGCTTTGATCGCCTCACACACGATAAGCTTCTGGCCGAAGCAAAGGTGACACCTCACCGGTCGGAAAATGTGGAAACATACAGAAAGACACTCGAAACTGCGTTGATCGATGGCGTCATCACTGGTGATGAGAGCGCTATGCTTGCAACCTTGCGTGTGTCACTCAATGTAACAGACGCACAACATGCAACACTCTTGGCCGAATTACGAGACGGCGTGAATGAATGAGGAGGAAGAATCATGGGGATGTCTGATGAAGAAGTTGAAGTTCACGATCAATTGACCAATTTGAAGAGGGAACTCAAGGCAGTTGATGAGGCCAAAGTCGTTCTCATTGGCGATGTCATCATGGATTGTTACATCCATGGTTATGCAAATAACCTCAACTCACGCGCTCCCGTTCCAGTGCTCCGCGAAACAATGCGCGAAGAGGACGTTGGTGCGGCGGCCCACGTTGCCCGAGGTCTCAATTCCATGGGATTACAGAGCCACTTGTTTGGCGTGGTTGGTGATGACCGAGCAGGACTTAGCATCCTTGATGCGCTTGATCACGAAGGTGTCAAAACAGACGGTATTGCGATTGTCGAGGGACGAACAACAACAGTCAAGACACGCTTGCTTGCAACCCGAGAAAGCCTCGTCCAAGAAGAGCAGTTGCTGCTTCGATGGGACATAGAGGAAGACGACCCAGTACCAGAAGAGGCATCTGTCGCCCTTTACAACCAAGCCATTCATGAATTAGAGGACGCAAAGGTTGTCATTCTCTCAGATTATGGACAAGGTGTTGTGAATGATTCAGGTGCAGATCGCCTGATCAAGCATGCCCTTTCCAAGAATGTACCAATCATTGCAGATCCGAAACTCACTGGATTGCACCGAACACATGGTGTGGACTGGATTTTATTCCAAGCCCAAGGTCTCGAATTGATGCGCAGGCGACTGGGGAGTGCCACGGGTGCTGATGCAGCACAACGGCTCATCGACCAACACAGTTGGAAACACCTCGTCGTCCTTTCAGGTGAGGCTGGCGTCACCATTTATTCCGCTGAAGAAGAGACGGTTCACGCACCGTGCACCCTCGACGACTTGCGACAAATGATTGGTCTCATCGATGCGGCTGCCGTGGCCATTGCGGTCGCCATTTCGAAATCATTCTCGGTTCAGAACACTGCACTTTTGGCCAACGCAGCATGTGAATGCATCCTTGGTGCTGAGCGTACCGAAGCCTTCTCACTAAGCCGAGAAGATCTCGTGGATCGCATTGGAGAGATGACCTGGAACCTACAAATTTCCAAGCGTTGAGGTGAGCATGTGAGTGCTTGGCCTCGACCGACAACTGCCGACATTGGTTTGCGAGCATTCGCTCCATCGATGATCCGACTTTTTGATGAAGTGACAATCGGCATGCAAAACATTCTGATTTCAGATGAATCAGCGGTGACAAGCGATGGCCTCATCCGCCACACTGCGCAATGGAATGTTTCAATTCCATCGGGAAATCAAGATTATGAGATGCTCTTGGTTCATTGGCTCGAAGAAGTTCTTTACCGGGCTGAAGTTCACCGGCAGTGGTGCGTTGCATGCAACATCATGATTCGTTCAACCGAGGAGCAACTGCAAGCGCATGCCTCCGTGTCATGGGTCAACGCAGATGATGTTCTGCAGGAAGTTGAGATCAAGGCTGTTACAACCCACGAATTGCAGGTGTTCGAAGTTGAAGCCGGAAAAACTGCGGTTTCAAAGTGGGAAGAAGTACCAGATTTCGCTGGACCCGGATGGGTTGCCGACGTGGTCTTTGACATTTAGGAAAGAAGTGGGAGGGCCAAAGGTGGACGCTCGTTCCTCTTGGCCAAGCCCACACACTTCCTCCATCCCGTGACCCCACAGCACTCATGGCCCCAGGTAGGGCTGCTCCGTTCCCGGCCTGACCTGTTCCCCCGGTTATCCGATTACTGTTCCCCTCCGGGAACAGTTCTCGGCACCCGAGTCATGTGGGGGCGAGACATCAATGTCCGCGTATGGAAACCAAAAGGCCGCTTTCGCCGCCCAAAGGCGTTCGGTCCACCATAAAGTCGATTTGTGGTACAGGGTACGACTAGCTCCCCACCTATCCCGTCCATTCCTACAACTTGCTCTATTTGAACACAACCCTCAACCAAACATACGCCATTATTGTAAAAGGGAGCGAACCAATCTGTGATACAATCCGAGGTTCTTGAAGGAGAATAGAAGGGTAGATCTCCCGATGAATCCCCGTCTTCGAGCGAGGTCATATGAGAGGAATGGTCTGATAGAGGCTTACCAATTTACTGCTATGGCCATAAGTAAAATGATGAACAACGCCACTACTGCCAAAGCAATGGTCGCCACAGAAGCGACCCCTACTCCCAATCCAACTGCAGTGGATTGCACAGCCTTACCGAATGCACCTTGCTGGTTGACTGGCAATGGAACGGGCTGTTGATTTGGCATGTGGCCTTGGAACTGACCGGTCGGAGCTGCGTAAGGAACGGCGCCAGTGTGAATTTGAGGCGTGACCTCCTGGTTTTGACCGTAATTATATCCAAAAGAGGCGAGAAAGAAACCGATTGGAAGGAGCAGGCAACATGATGTGAACATCGTGTTAAGGAACGTGTTTTGGCCGCAGCCCATTTCTTCGTAATTAGCCGGTCGGGAATAGCTGACTTCACAATTCCACCATAGATTCCACTCAGAAAGCGCTAACCAAATTGCAAGGAGACTTACGCCTACTCCAAGCACCATCATGAGGATCGAAATTTGTTGGCTTGTTAATCCATCAACTGGTTGAGTTTTAGATGGGCCAGCATCAGTGGAGATTGAATCACTGTTGG